>OHTY01000099.1_pt1 | contig 38839 bp, 34 predicted proteins | sample 1579061 | NCBI WGS metagenome assembly OHTY01 (sample SAMEA3879520, study PRJEB24766) | human gut metagenome | biome: human-associated habitat; feature: feces | place: USA | collected 1985/1987 | reverse complement strand
GATCACGTCGCGGATGGTATGGCTGTTGGTAAACAGCATCACCATGCGGTCGATACCGATACCCAGACCGGCGGTCGGCGGTAGGCCGTACTCGAGGGCGGTCACGTAGTCTTCGTCGTAGAACATCGCTTCGTCATCGCCCGCCGCTTTGGCGTTCACCTGATCCTGGAAGCGCTGCGCCTGGTCTTCGGCATCGTTCAGCTCGCTGAAACCGTTACCGATTTCGCGGCCGCCGATGAAGAATTCAAAGCGGTCAGTGATTTCCGGGTTGACGTCGTTACGGCGCGCCAGCGGAGAAACTTCCGCCGGGTATTCGGTGATGAAGGTCGGCTGAATCAGATGCGCTTCCGCCACTTCGTCAAAGATTTCGGTAACTATGCGTCCCAGCCCCCAGCTTTTCTCTACCTGAATACCGATAGATTCCGCCAGCGCTTTCGCCGCGTCGAAGTTATCCAGATCCGCCATGTTGGTTTCCGGACGGTGTTTCTTGATCGCTTCCCGCATGGTCAGTTTTTCAAACGGCTTGCCGAAATCAAACACCTGGTCGCCATACGGCACTTCGGTTTTGCCCAGCACCGTCTGCGCCAGGGTGCGGAACAACGACTCGGTCAGTTCGATCAGGTCTTTGTAGTCCGCATACGCCATATACAGTTCCATCATGGTGAACTCTGGGTTATGGCGTACCGAGATCCCTTCGTTGCGGAAGTTGCGGTTGATTTCAAACACGCGTTCAAAACCGCCAACCACCAGACGTTTCAGATACAGTTCCGGCGCGATGCGCAGGTACATATCCAGATCCAGCGCGTTGTGATGGGTGATGAACGGACGGGCGGACGCCCCGCCTGGGATCACCTGCATCATCGGGGTTTCGACTTCCATAAAGCCACGAGCCACCATGAACTGGCGCATGGTGGCGAGGATCTGCGAACGGATACGGAACGTATGACGCGACTCTTCGTTGGCGATCAGATCCAGATAGCGCTGGCGATAGCGAACTTCCTGATCCTGCAGGCCGTGGAATTTATCCGGCAGCGGGCGCAGGGCTTTGGTCAGCAGGCGCAGCTCGGTGCAGTGGATCGAGAGTTCGCCGGTTTGCGTTTTGAACAGCTTGCCGCGGGCGGCGATGATATCGCCGAGGTCCCATTTCTTAAACTGTTCGTTGTAGACGCCTTCCGGCAGGTCATCGCGCGCCACGTACAGCTGAATGCGGCCGCCGACGTCCTGGAGGGTGACGAAGGAGGCTTTGCCCATCACGCGACGGGTCATCATCCGACCAGCCACCGCAACTTCAACGTTCAGGGAAGCGAGTTCATCGTTGTCCTTCGCATCGAATTCAGCATGCAATTGGTCAGAGGTATGATCGCGACGGAAATCGTTGGGGAAAGCTACGCCCTGCTCACGCAGCGCAGCCAGTTTTTCGCGACGAGCTTTCAGTTCATTATTAAGGTCAATGGCCTCATCGGCACCTTGTGCTTGTTGTTCAGACATATGGATTCCTCATAACCTTGCTTTCAAACTAGCTTCGATAAATTGAACCAGGTCACCCTTCCGCGCGGCCTGTCTCTGGGAAGACACCAGAGCACAATCTTAACGATCCTGGATTCACTCCAAGCTGATCTCACTCAGCTATGGCTTCAGTAACGGTATTTTTTATCGTTGGCCTCCGCGCATGCCAGAATATCCTCCTCCTGTTCACTAAGCTGTGCAAGGAGCGACTTCGCGCTCCGCTGTTGAGGTAATGTCCCCGGTCGCGCTGCGCTTACCGGGGCTACGAATCGCAGCCCGGACAAGGTGTTTACGCCACGAGCCGGGACGAGCGTCAGGCGCCGCCGCCGGTAATTTCACCGGCAGCCGCACGACGTTTGCCGACGCTACAGGCCGCGGCAAAGGCGATAATGACCATCACCGCCACGCAGCCAAGGGTCCATTCGCCCATCTGCGCGAAGAAATGCTGATAGGCGGCAATCGCCGTATCGCTGATTTGCGATTCGGTGGTTTGCTGGGCGACCACGCCCGCCAGCCAGTTGGCCACCGCGCCGGTGGCCAGCATATAAATGCCGGTCAATACGCCGGTGACGCCGGGCATGTTCAGACGGGTGATTTGCGCCATCGCCACCGGGTCGATAAACAGTTCGGCAAAGCCCATCATCGCCAGCCCGGCGACCATCATGCCCATCGAGGCCTGACCGTCAGCCGCGCCATGGCGGGCATTGAGCGCCAGCAGCATAAAGCCGCCGCCCATCAGCAGCAGGCCGAAAGAAAATTTCAGCCAGACGCGCAGCACCGAACGCACGCTGCCTTCCGGGCGCATCAGCCACGCCAGCACCACGCCGGCCGCCATCACCGCTATCGCGTTAACCGACTGGAACAGCGCGGTCGGCACGTCCCAGTTCAGCAGACGACGATTGACGAAGTGGTCGATAAACAGGCTAATCGAGCTCCCGCCCTGCTGCGCCAGCACCCAGAACAACGTTCCGGCGAGCATCAGCAGGACGATCTGCCACAGCGCGCGACGATGCTCCGGGGCTTTGATCATGATCCGCGCCACCATCTGGGCGGCGAACAGGCAGACGATCGCCAGCAGATAGCCGGACCAGTTGTTTTGCAGCAGCAGCGTGAAAAATACCGGCGCCAGGCAGAGCATCACCAGCAGCCAGCCCCAGGTCGGCAGCACGAACTTCACCGCCCGCAGCGCCGGTTTATCGACGCCGCGGGTATGCCGGAAGTGGCGGCTGCCGCTTAAGAAAATCATCAGGCCGATAAACATACCGATCCCCGCAAGGGCGAAGCCGATATGCCAGCCGTACCACTGCGCCGCCAGTCCGCAGGCGATGGGCGCGGCAATCGAGCCGACGTTGCCGGCGGCGTACAGCAGCGAGAAACCGCCGTCGCGACGCGGGTCGTCGTGAGCGTACAGTTCGCCAAGCAGGCAGCTGATATTGGATTTAAACAGGCCGTAGCCGCAGATGATGATCGCCAGCGCGACGTACAAACTCCATGCGGAGGTCGACTCAACGCCCAGCACCACATGGCCGAGGGTCATCAACAGCGCCCCGGCAATTACCGCCGTGCGGTTGCCGAGCAGGCGGTCGGCAAGCCAGCCGCCGAGAATAGGGGTAACGTAAACCAGAGATGCGTAAGCGCTGAACAGGCTGATGGCGTGGCTGTCGTCGAAGCCAAGCTGGTGGGTAAGGTAAAGGATGAGTAAGGCGCGCATGCCGTAAAAGCTGAAGTACTCCCAGATCTGGATCGCAACGATGTAGTAAATCGCGCGCGGCTGTGAGGGTGTTTTCATGTGTTCTCCTTGCAGCGTGAAAAAGGGAAGTGGCAAGCCACTTCCCTGGTGTGCGTCTATTACTTGTTATTCTCTTCTTTCAGCACTTTAACGGTGTAACGACCATCCGCCTGACGATAGGCGCCGTGGATATCGGTTTCGAAGCCTGGATAGTGGGCGCCGATTTCGCACAGCATCTGCAGGAACTCCAGCACCGGACGGCTCTCTTCGGTGATCATCTCACCCGGCATCACCAGCGGCACTCCCGGAGGATACGGCAGGATCATGTTGGCGTTGACGCGGCCGACCATCTCTTCGAGATACACTTCTTCCGTCTGACCGTGCAGCTCTTTCTGGAACGCGGCATACGGGGTCATCACCATCGATGGCAGCACTTCAAACGCGCGGAACATCAGATCCGGCAGGTTGTGATGCTCAATCAGTTTGTGAATGTTCTGCGCGAGGTCCTGAATACGCATGTTTTCATAGAATTCAGGATCTTCACGGTACAGCGACGGCAGCATGTTTTTCACCCGCAGGTTCAGGTCGAACGCGCGTTTGAAGTCGGTCAGCGCACGCAGCAGGCTCAGCGCTTTAGTCTTATCGATACCGATACTGAACAGGAACAGCAGGTTGTACGGACCGGTTTTCTCTACCACGATGCCGTGTTCGTCGAGATATTTCGCCACGATGCTTGCCGGAATACCGAAGTCATCCATGGTGCCGTCTTTCTTCATCCCCGGAGTCAGCAGCGTGACTTTGATCGGGTCGAGGTACATGTGTTCGTTATCGATGTTTTTGAAACCGTGCCATGCGCTGTCGGAACGCAGCGGCCAGCATTCAGGACCATCGATATGCTCCGGCTGCCAGACGTCGAAGAACCAGCCGTCAGACTCGCCTTTCAGACGTTTGATCTCTTTACGGAACTTGATGGAACGTTCAATAGAGCCATCGATCAGACGCTTACCAGCGTTCCCCTTCATCATCGCCGCCGCGGTTTCGGTGGACGCCACGATCCCGTAGTGCGGGGAAGTGGTGGTGTGCATCATGTAGGCTTCGTTGAAGGTCTCTTCGTTTACGTCGCCTTTCACGTGGATCATCGACGCCTGGGAGAACGCCGCCAGCAGTTTGTGCGTGGACTGGGTTTCGTAAATCACTTTCCCTTCGACGCGGCCGCCGCTCATCCCGCATTTGCCTTCATAGATCGGCGAGAAGTTGGTGTAAGGCACCCACGCGGAGTCAAAGTGGATGGATTTCACATCCAGGGTTTTCTTGATGAAGTCGGTGTTGTACAGCAGACCATCATAGGTTGAGTTGGTGATAACCGCGTGTACCGGCCAGGTCGCATTCGGCGTCTCTTTCACACGCTTGGCGATAGTCGCGTGCTGGAATTCGCTCTGCGGAATACCGCCGAGGATACCGTAGGCGTTACGGGTCGGACGGAAGTAGATCGGCGTAATGTCGCTCATCATCATCAGGTGAGTCAGCGATTTGTGGCAGTTACGGTCAATCAGCACGGTGCTGCCGGCCGGCGCGGAGTACATGCCGACGATTTTGTTAGCGGTAGAAGTACCGTTGGTCACCATGTAGCTGCGTTCTGCGTTAAACACGCGAGCGATATACTCTTCCGCTTCTTTGTGCGGGCCGCTGTGGTCCAGCAGGGAACCCAGTTCAGAAACCGAAATGGAGATATCGGATTTCATGGTGTTGGAGCCAAAGAAATCGTAGAAGATGCTGCCTACCGGGCTTTTCTGGAACGCGGTACCGCCCATGTGGCCTGGGGTACAGAAGGTATATTTACCTTCACGGACATATTTGAACAGCGCTTTGGTCAGCGGCGGCAGAATGGTGTCGATGTATTCGTCAGTGTTCTGTTTGATTTTGTTCGCGATATCTTCCGCAGCGCCCAGCGCATATTCGAAGAAGCGAACCTGCATGCGCAGATCGTTCAGGCTAACGTCCAGAGTGGAGTAGGTGTTAGCGAACGCATACAGCGGCATGTACTCGTTCATTTTGCTGATTTCTTCGCACAGTTCGAGATTGTATTTATCCCAGTCGAAGATCACGCCGCACAGACGAGAGTTGTTTTCAATAAGTTTTAATAAGTCGTCACGGTCGTTCGGGTAGACAATACGGAAGTCCAGGCGTTCGAGAGCACGATGCAGTTCACGGATGGGTTCTTCTTTGAAGTAAACCCCCATGTGATTCATGATTGCAATAACGTTCATAGTCAAATCTCCAGATGTAGAAAGCCCCTCCCGTCGCGTGATGACAGGTGATGGAAGGAGCCTCAGGAAAACGGGTTGCTGATTAGTGCGCGTTAGCGGTGGTGTTGTTATCCGATGCGTTGTTCTGGCGCTGGTGCATTTTGCGACCGTAGAACATCAGGATAATCAGGCTAACGATGAAAGTGCCGGCCAGTTCGAAGGAGCTTGCGCCCATCAGCGCGATGAAGCAGAACACGCAACCCAGTACCGAACAAATCAGGCTAACGAAGTTACGGATGTTGATGCCTTCGAAACGAATCAGGTCAACACAGGAGTAGAAGTAAGGCAGCATGGTCAGCAGTACCGCGATACCGGTCAGTTCGCCGAACAGGTCAGAGGCTTTACCACCGGCGGAGTTCATCAGGGTAATCAGCACCATCAGCGCGGTCATTTTCACTGCGGCCAGCAGCAGGCCTTTTTTCGGAATACCGTTGTTATCAACTTCGCCATACACTTTCGGGAAGTTACCGTCGTTGGCGGCACGTACACCGGCCTGGCCAACCAGCATCATCCACGAGCCCAGAGAAGTCAGGCAGGCAAAGGCGGTGAAAGCGGATACCATCGGTGCAGCCCAGCCGCCGAGGATGGTAGAGGCGCTAATTGCGAACGGCGCACCGGACGCGGCCATCTGAGAAGCAGGATACATACCGGCGATAACCTGAGTCGCGGCGATGTAGACGATACCGGCCATCGCAGTGCCCAGCATGGTAGCCAGCGGCACGGTACGTTTCGGGTTTTTCACCATCCCGGTACTCACGGCGGCGGATTCTACGCCAACGAAGGCCCACAGGCAGAGCAGGATACTTTTAATAACCGCGTGGCTATCGGTGGTGCTGGAGGTATTCCAGTTCGCCTGATAGGTAGCGACATCAAACCAGTGCCAGCCGACGACCGCGGTCATGACTACCGGAATAAGCACCAGTACCAGACCAATAGTGGTCAGACGGCTGACCCAGGTCCCGCCGAGCATATTAACGAAAGTAAAGATCCACACGATGGCAATACAGGCAATACCTGCTGGCACCGGGTTATTTAAAATTGGGAAGAACGTAGAGAGATAAGAAACTGCGGTAATCCCGATGGCCAGGTTACCAATCCAGTTTGCATGATAATAAAGGACACCGGTCTGGAAACCGAATGCCGGAGATATTTCGCCAGCGTAGGCAATAGGACCGCCCTGCTGCGGGTTTTTAGTGGCCAGTCGGGCATAAACATAAGCCAGAGACATCGCACCAATAATTGAAATCACCCAGCCCCAAATGGCAATACCACCGATGCTGGCCAGGTTCGCAGGTAATAATGCAATCCCGCTCCCCATCATATTACCGGCGACGACACCGGTACAGGCAAATAGCCCGATCTTCTTGGCAGAACTCATGGTTGTTTTTCTCCTAAGTTTATTTGGGAGGTACAGATCATGATACAGAACCATTAATTGACCCGACCAACTGCCAACAAGATTACTGATTTGTACGAGATAAGTCCTAAAGATAAAGTGATATAAAAACAAACATCAGACAAATGATATTTTGACCTTTTTCGCTTAACATATAAACATGACAACAGGGTGTCAGAAAAAGATAAACATCGTTGTATTACAGTGAGTTAGAAGAAGGAGAACGTGTTATCTGGCTGTTATTTAAAGCCTCCCGAATGCTAAATAAAAATAACAACAAGAGGCTTCATGAGAAACATAAATTTAACCTCACCATGCCCAAAACCTTGCACATGATGAGGGTTTACTTATTCTGAAGAGAGAAAGTTGTCGAGATATGGAACGACTCGGTTAACCGACGTCTGGAAAACCCCATTTTCAATCCAGTACAGGGTATCTTCGCCAGGACGTAAATTAAACGCCGTGATGTAAGAATCGGCAGCCAGACGGTTCTCACCTTTCATCTCATAGACTTTGCCTAACAGCACATAATTTAGCCATGACATCTCTAAATCAATCGCACTATTAATTGCGGTATTTGCTTCGTCGACTTTGCCCTTCCCCAATGAATCCACCGCTTTTATTTGATAATAAATCGCCATGTCTTTTATACCCGGCATCGCCCCTACCCGCTCGACTTCACTGTAGAGGGCGGCCAGCTGTTTATCGTCCAGCGGCTGTTGCGAATGGCGCAATACATCCACCAGCGTTTTTTCGGCATAGGCGTAAATAAAATCCGGCGCCCGCTTAATCACATCATCCAGCAGGCTACTGGCCTTACTTAATGAATCGACGTCGCCCTTCATTAACAGCTGATGCGACTGGTAGAAATAGGTTAACGCCACGCTTTGCGAGGGCTGATATTGCCTGAGCATCGCCTGCATTCGCGCCGGCCACGGCTGCGCCAGGGCATCCGACAGGCTGTTCATCAGATCGTTCTGGATGGTCAGCTGGTTATCGTTGGTCACAAAGTAGCGCTTATCCAGCATCGTCGAGCTGTCGGCGTTGTCCACCAGCTGGACCGACATAAAGCACTGCTGCGCCCGATAATGGCGCTGATTAACGAACTCAATGGTCAGCGTTTTGCCGGAACTGCTTGGTTCATTGATGTTGTAGTCCGTTTTGTCATGCACCATAAAGGTCGAGAAGGTGTTCAGCGAGGTGGTGATCAGGCTGGCCAGTCCAACGGCGTAGGAGTGCTGCGACGACCAGTTAGCGCAGGAGTTGCCATTCACCAGGTGGATATCGATATCGCGCGGATTGAGCAGCAGACGCGCCTTGTTGACCGGCGGCCGCGATTCCATGCTCGACAGCGCCACCAGCGCCACGCAGGTGCCCAGCGCCAACAGGAACAGCCCCCACACCAGGGCGGTAGTGAGGCGCTTGCGGCCTGACGGCGCGCTGGCCACGGTAGGAGCCGGTGGCGGCGCGGCGGCATCAGGGAGAGGGACAGAGACGTCGGATGGCGCACCGGCGGCCGGCGGCGCAGGAACGGCGGTCGACGGCGAAGGCGTCAGCGCCTCCATCGACGGGGCTAGCTCCTCCCCCTCTTCGGTGCACCAGATCACCGGCACCGTGAGCTTATACCCCCGTTTGGGTACCGTCGCGATGTACTCAAGGCTAACGTCGTCGCCGTCTTTGAGCGACTTGCGCAGTTCAGAAATACTCTGCGTGACGACGTGGCTGGTCACAACGTTCCGGGTCCAGACGTTTTCGATAAGCTCGTCCCGGCTAAGCACTTCCCCCGGATGGCGGGCAAAAAAGACCAGAAGATCGATTAAACGCGGTTCAAGGGTAAGCTGGCGCCCCTTCCTGCTGATTTGGTTTACAGAGGGGGTTACCAGCCATTCACCGACGCGAACAACAGGTTGTAGCATACAAGAAAGCCCCAGACAAAAAGGGAAAGGCGCGATGATAACACATTTGTCCTACCTATTTTTGCCAGGGGTCACTCCCTCAGGCATTAGGCCGGAATTGGCTCTTTATTAACAATAAAAAGCAATAATTCATTAACATCGTGATCATGAAATCTATATATAGCGATAAAAACGCATTTCCGCTGCCGCTATTGCCTAAGGCAATTCCGATAGCAGAAAAAAATAAGCCCGGAGGCTTAACGCGCTCCAGGCTCAATGCGTTGCGCGCCGATACGGCACGCTTTAAAAAAAGGTTATTTATACACTTCCGCTGTGGCTTCAAAGTTAGGGCCATGCTCACGCGCAGCGGTGATCACGTAGTACTTTCCGCCTTTCTCATCGGCCAGCTTGGAGAGCTGATCGTGCAGATCGGAAGGCGAAGAGAATTCGCCACCGGACGGCCCCACCGAGATCGGCCCGACTTTGGTCAGTTTGAAGTGTTTCACTTCTTCTTTGGTAATCAACTGCGCGGCGGAGGCGCCAAATGCAACGGCGGAAAGGGCTAACGCGACTATCACTTTTTTCATCCTGCAATCTCCTTGGAATTAGCCTTCAGTCAGGCCCTTTCAGTATAGACGGCGATTTACTAAGCGTGCTACCGATGCGCTTATTTTTTGGCCGAGGCGTTCAGTAACGCGGCGGTACTCCTTCCGGGCGGGTCTTAAAGCGCCGGTGCAGCCACATGTATTGCTCGGGCGCCATCAGGATGCACTGTTCGATAATCTGATTCATCCAGGCCGCCGTAACCTCGGCGCTCGCCAGCGGCGGCGTGCGCTCCGGCGTCAGGGAGATCAATTCATACCCCATGCCGTTGGGCTTGCGCCGCGGAACAAACGGCACAATCGTCGCCCCGGACATTTTCGCCAGCATCCAGGTACCGGTGGTGGTCGCCGCCTGTTCGACGGCAAACAGCGGGGCGAAGACGCTGCTGGCCGGACCGTAGTCATGATCCGGCGCGTACCAGAGAATTTCCCCCTCTTTTAGCGCCCTGACCATCCCTTTCAGATTTTTTCGATCCAGCATGGTCTTGTTAGAGCGCAAGCGTCCCCAGGTTTGCAGCCAGTCAATCAGCGGGTTATCGTTGGGCCGGTAGACGCCAATGCCTGGGGTAAACATGCCGTACATTCGCGCACCCATTTCGAGGGTCAGAAAATGGATACCGATCAGTAAAATGCCCTGCTTTTCTTCCAGAAGCTCCACCACCTCGTTAACGCCGCTGGTCTCGGTCCAGCGCGCTACCCGGTGCGTCGGCCAGAACCAGGCCATGCCGGTCTCCATCAGCCCCATGCCCAGCGATTCAAAGTTTTTCACCAGCAGCGCCTCGCGGTCGGCGGCGCTCATCTCGGGAAAGCAGAGTTCGAGATTACGTCTGGCAATCCGCGCGCGGCTTTTCATCACCCGCATTGCCAGCCGCCCAAGCGCCGTTCCCAGACGGTAGATCACCGGATACGGTAATTGCACCAGCAGCCACAAAAAGCCAATTCCCAGCCACAACAGCCAGTAACGCGGGTGCAACAGCGCGCGGGAAAATTTGGGTAAATTTGACATAGTAATCCTGTTAATTCACTCAATAATAGCTGAGCAAAAACCGCGAAATAAAGTAGCGGATCCTGCACGTAGTATTTTTCCAATTCGTGCGGTAATACTCAATCACAAAGCGCGTTATTATAAGCCGATTCCAGGATAAATTCAGCCCTTACGCTGGGGACTACTCTATTATTAGACGCAACGCGTAAAATTTCCTGTTTAATGCATAAATAAATAAACCTAACCTCTACGGCCCGGCCGATTGTCGATAAAATAGCCAGTACATTTGCCTCAGCCTCTCGACCAATACCTCTTTTACTCACGCTTTATTATGGCGGTAGCGAACGCAAACAGTCCGTTTCGCCCGGTTTGACACGGCCAGCATGCGGTTATTTGTGACTGGGGCAAAGGTTAAGCATCGACATTGCGGATCCTTTTCCCAGATATGCTACGTTTACAGCGCTCATTCGACGCAAGTGCCTTTGCCGACGTCGCCGCTTTCAGAAGCCATAGTGAGAAGGAACTATGACAATGAATTATCAATTAGTGAAGCAAGTCAGAGAAAATAACCCATTAAGAAAAAGCTTCATTGACCTTGCCGTTAAGACTTTTGACCTGTCTTTTGAAGAGTGGTATCAGCAAGGTTACTGGACCGATGCCTATATCCCCTATGCTTTTGTCGAACGCAATAAAGTTATCGCTAACGCTTCGGCCAACATCATCGACCTGCGCTGGCAGGGCGAGCCCCGGCGTTATATTCAGATTGGCACCGTGATGACCGAGCCGGACCACCGTAATAAGGGATTAGCCGGCCAGCTTATCCATCACATCCTGCAGGACTGGCAGCAGGAGGCGGACGCCTTCTTTTTATTCGCCAATCCCACCACGGTGGATTTTTACCCCAAATTTGGCTTCACCCGCAGCGAAGAGTATCAATATATTATGCCGGTCTCCCCGCGAGCCGGTGATTTTCGTAAACTGGATATGGACAGCGCTGACGATGTCGCCCTGCTCCGCCATTACTATGAAAAATCCAACCCGTTCTCACCGCTGCGGGTGGAGCATAACTTTGGCCTGCTGATGTTTTACTGCTCAGCCTTTATGAAGCATTTTGTCTATTACTCGGCAAAAAATGAGGCGGTGGTCATCGCCATGCAAAACGGTCCGGTGCTGATCTGCTTTGATCTGTTCTGCGACGTGGGCAAGAGCCTGTCGACGCTGGTCAACGAACTGGCCGATGACCACGTTTACCAGGCCATCCTCGGTTTTACCCCCAGTGAAGACCGGCTCGGCGAGTATGAGAAGATAGAGGGAGAAGATATCCTCTTCGTCTATGACCAGAAGGAAAACCTGTTTAAAGACAGGAAGTTGATGTTTCCTTTACTGGCGCATGCCTGACGGCGCTGTGCCGCCAGGCAGATCAGTTATAAGTCACCACGAAGGTCGCACTGGCGTTCGCTTCGCCCGCAGTCACTGCGGGCTGCGTCTGGATATAGCGGGCCTGATAGGATAAACGATAGTTCGTCTGACTGCCTTTTTTCCCGGACCAGACCTGGCTCACCTGGTTTAGCGGCACCAGCGAGCCGCCGGCACTGAGGATCTGCACGCCAAGTCCGGATGCCCCTTCAGGTTGGTCATCGATTTTAATCACTTCGTTGGCGGCGACAGCGCTGTCCACCGTCGCGTTAAACTGCATAAACACGCTGCCGACATTTTCACAGTTCGTCAGGTTGATGTTAAAAGGAACCGGGGCGGTGGTGCTGTTGAGCCCGGTAAATGCGGTTTTGTTATGCCGTCCGAGGAAGACGTTAATGTTTTTACTGTCGTCAGTAATCTTGCAGGTGGGTGATTTGACCTGAATACAGAGTCCGCTGACGCTGAAGCGCATCGCCTGTACTCCGCCAAGATAAATATCGCCAAGGTAATCATTAAGGCAATATTCGCCCGGCGGCGGTAGACCGCCGTTATCGGCAATCCGCCAGAAATAGATGGTCGGTTTTTTATTTTCCGCCTGAAATGCGCGCTGGCCGGAAAATACCGGCGCGGAAGGCCAGGCCGTGAACAGGGGATCGAAATTAATGCCATCCTGTTCCCCCATCTGAAAGCTGTAGCCGATGCCCGGCAGGCGGTCGATGCTGTAGATATCCCCCGGCTTGCCGTCTCCCGCCGGGCCGACCCGGGAACCGCCAATGCTCTGAAACCCGCCGGGCTCGCTGCCGCTGCAGGCGATCTCCCAGCGTTCGTTATTAGTGATAATCATCCCTCCGTAGCTGTATAGCAGGGAGCCGATGGGGAGATCGCTGACGTCAAGGTTGATACTGGCCTGGCTGACGTTCACTGAATACTCGATAGTTTTGCCACTGACCATCTGGCACGCTGCCGACAGCGAAGCGCAGTACCCGCCGGCCAGCAGAAGAGGTACCCCTGATGCGATGATTTTTTTCATATTACTTCTCCTTTATTCCCGGCCGGCAGACCTGATGCGGCGTGCCGCTGCTAACCTGCTGCACCGCGTCGTCGCGGATGGCATAGGCCAACCGGCAGCGTTGCCCGCTGCGTTCGCCCCATACTACCGAGACGCTGCCGTGGTCCTGCGGCACCCGGGCATACAGCAGCCCGCCCTGACCGACGGCGCCAACCGCCCGACCGTTGTCGTCGAACACCTCCGCGCCCAGCGGGGGCGCCGCGCCATCCGGCAGCGTGACATGGGCAAACCAGGGATAGCCGGTACGCGTGACAAATTTGACCTTCACCGCCGCGCCCGAATCGGGCACCACCGTCGTGCTGCTGGAGACAATCTCCACATGGTCGTTCAGACCCTGCGGATCGAGATCCAGCCAGTTAGCGGTAAAGGGATCGAGGTAAGGGATGATCGTAAAACCCTGGCGGTTAATCGGCTGTCCAAGGCGGTTAGCCACCCGGGCCCCCACCGCGCCGGGCGCTTCCACAATGGCGAAGGTTTCCCCCAGTTCGGGGGTGGTGGTCATGCCGCCCTGATGCGCTACCAGGGCGCCCGATGCCCCCAGCGAGTACTGCTGCTGATGGCGACCGGCGCTGGCGCTGGCGTTCAGGTACGCATAATCCGTCCGCAGGCTACCGTTGGCCGCAACGCTGGCTTCATTTGGGTTCTCCCGCGGCATGTCGTAGCTGGCGGTCAAACCGTAGCTGAAGGCGTTTTTCTCGCCTGCGCTGCCGGTATAGCTGGACTGCAGCTGGCTGCCGTAGTTTTTATCGTGGTTAAAGCGGGTGGTCAGGCTGCCCGCCTGCCCGAACGGCAGCGAAAAGGAGACGCCCACCACCTGATTATTGCGGTGATGGATATCCTGGCTCTGCTGGGCATACAGATAATAATTGAGCTGACCATAGCGGTTGGCATAGCCAAGCTGATATGAGCGCCAGCGGTGGTGGCGGACATCCTCACTCCAGATTCCGTTAAATGACAGACTGCCGTTGCCGGCCTGCTGAGACAACGTCGCGCTGTAGCGGGTCATCTCCCGCCAGTCGTTGGGGTGCCGGTCGTGCTCCCAGGCGGCATCGCGAATGGAGCGATAATTGCCGTCGTTGCTGTGGCTCATCGAGAGCAGCATTCGCGTATCGGATGTAAACGATTTTGATGCGGACACCCGCCAGCGGTAGCCCTCCTGCCAGCCGTGCTCCCTGCCCTTCGCCGCAGAACGGGAAAGATCGATCGCCAGCGCGCCCCAGTAGGTATTGAAGGCGCTGCCGACCAGCGTCGAGTAATAATCTGTCGTCGCGTTAGCGCCGGTATAGCCGCTGATATAGTCATTGAAGCCGTACTGCAGCGTGGCTTCGCCAAATCCCGGCCGCCCGGCGATCCCGTCCTCATCCAGATAGCCCAGCGACAGATCATAATAGACCGCGCCTGCCCGCACCAGGCCAGGCAGCGTGGCGTACGGCACGGTAAAGGTGTCCTGACTGCCATCCGCCTCGTGGATCGTCACCTGTAAATCGCCGCCGGCGTTGGTGGGATAGAGATCGTCGAAGGTGAATTTGCCCGGCGGAACCGTTGCCTCGTACAACAGAGCGCCGTTCTGGGTGACCGTTACGCGGGCGTTGGTGCGCGCCACGCCGCTGACCGACGGCGCAAAACCGCGGCGAGAGCCCGGCAGCATGCGCACATCGGTAGCCAGCCTGCCGCCGATAAAACTGACGCTGTCAAAGAAGGTTCCGTCGGTCCATCCCTGACCCAGCCGTAACGTGGACGCCCAGTTCACTACACTTCTCTCAGCCCAGGTGGCAATGCTATCCCAGTGCGTATTCCCTTCCTGCGCCTGGTAGCTGGACTGGTGATGTAACCGCCAGCCAAAGGCGCGCAGGCTGGCATCCAGCCCGAGATAATGATGGCTGCTGGTGTCCCCGTCGACGATGCTCTGATAGCTATTGGCCTGGTAGCGCAGCACCGCGGCGGGCACGCCGCTATCCACCTTTTTCAGGTTCACCGCCCCCCGATAATGGGGTTGCAGCAGCGCCTGGGGCATATTTACCCGCAGGACGTTTTCCCCGCTGTCATACTCCCAGCCGATCGCCTTATCGATCTGCGAAAAACGCAGGCAGGTGGCCGCGGTTGGCCACTGGGCATCCTTCAGCTGCAGAGCGTCGAACAGCGAGGGTGAGATGCAGGGCTCAAGCTGGCCATCGTGTTCCTGGATAACAAACGTTTCTTCCCCCAGGTCCCGGCCATTCACCGAGAGCGTGCTGCGGTACTGTCCGGCGTGTAGTGGATTACCGTATTGATATTTCTGGAGATCAACCTGCGCGGCGCCGTGCAAATGGGCGCGGTTAAAACTAAACGCCTCTGCCGCCCATGCCTCCTGCCAGGGAAGGAGCAGCATCAACCCAACCTTGATCTCCCTGAATTTCATAATAATGTCCTTACTGAGGATAATTATGATTCACTACCGCGCCGTAATCATTGATGGTGGTGAAGCTGAATTTGGCTGGCAGCGTGCGCAGCGCGACCCCTTTAGGCGCGATCTCCAGCGAGGAAAACGGGGCGACCATGCCGGCAGCGTGTTTTTGTCCGTTAAGGGTGATGCTGTCGATGGTGATATAGCGCGCTGAGGCATTGCTCACCCGCAGCCCGTTGCCCGTAGGAGCCAGCGCCCAGCTCAGGGCTTTTTCCGCGGCTATTTTTTCCGCCGCCACGCCTGCCGGACGGTAAAACAGCTTGATACGCGACCGTATCGCGAGCTGCAGGTAATTGTCAGTCTTGCCATTTTTCGGCTCAGGTGGGATATCCAGAAGATTGAACCAGAACAGCGATTCCCGATCCTGCGGCAGGCGGCTGCCGTTAAACACCAGGCGCCAGCTCTGGCCTTTTCCCGGTTCGATGCGCACAATCGGCGGCAGCACAATAAACGGCGCCGCATCCTTTTCCGGTTGATTTTGCACGCGGCCATCGTCGACCCAGACCTGCGTCAGAGAGGGGGTCTCCCCCATATTGGTGGCCCGGACGGCGATCTCTTTTTTGTCGCCGGAAAAAATAATCCGTGTGCCGTCAATAACCATGCTGGCGTCCGCCGAGGGTAAATAGCTGGACAGCAGCAGTGCCAGAACCATACGCCGCATATTCACCTCCTCCTTGCCGGGTGGATAAACGGCCCCTGAGCGGGGCCGTGGACAGGGGTTACGGATAGACCACCGTAAAGTTGACGTAGGTAGCGACTTTTCCAGCCGTAGCGGCGTCGGTCGCATAGTAGCGGGCATAGAAAGGCAGCGAGGCGGAACCATCCTGCTCAGCCACCGCCACCGGGATCACGTCCGGGCGAGCAATGGTGCCGTCTGCAGCGACCGCCGGGGTCTCCGCGAGGTTAATCGGCGTAAACCGAGTGTTCAGCAGCTCCACATCGATGTTTTCTGCTTCCGTGCCGTCAGACAGAGTGTTTTTTAGTCGACCCTCCGTGGAAACGTATTGATCTTTCTCGAAGTACACCGAGACATCAGCCCCTGGGGTGCAGCTCGTCAGATCGATGGTGAAGGGAACCACGCCCGCCGTTTCACCCGCGCTGCTGAGCGCTGAACGCTGGACCGTCGGTAGGGTTACCGTCTTGTCTTTATTCACTACCGTACAAGTATTTTCGATGACTTCACCATTAAAGGTGACTTTGCCATCAGCAGCCTGTGCCGCTACCGGAGAAAGCATCATCATCACCACGAAAGATGCCATTCCTCTGCTGTATTTTTTCATCTTCACTCCTCATCACCACGCTTATGGAGAATCGTTCAGGAAATACCCTGGCGTACTTTATACGTACAATTTATTAATGCTCAGTCCATTGGATTAACCTGTTATCTTTTAACCCCTTCCCTGCACTGACATCCTACTCACTTCATTATTTATTATTCAAATTCGCCACCAGGACCATTTCTACTTTTTATAGAAAAGTCTTAACACCACTTTGAAAAAGAAATAAAACTGACGCACAATAAAAACACAACTCACTGTAAATAAAAGGTAATTTTTATTTTTTATTTTCTAAAAAACATTCGAGAAATGCGATCTAACTATCTCACCCTCATTATTAACCACCTCCTCCCACGTTCTCCCCCCCTGGATTGAAAGCGCAGGGAGTATGTTATTTCAGGTGGGTATTCTCTACAGTAAATTGTCGAATCAGGCAGGACAGCATGCACAGCGTATTTATGCCAGGAGGTCATTATGTTGATCTGCATTGCGGATTCAGAATATTTTAATATTGCCCTGAAAGCGTATATTAATGAACCAAACAGCAAGCCTCTGGATATTAAAGAAATACTCTGTTACCCGTTTAGTGGACAGAGTGAGATGTTCTATACTTTTTTTGCGACCGATGCCGGAGCCCGGCTAAGCACCATCCTTATTGATTACAGCAGCGTCAGCATCGAAGTACTGCAGGTCGCGCTCAGTTTAAAATCGTTTAATCCCCTGATCCGGATCTTTATTTTTGCCAAATCAGGCTACCCGTTGAGCGAGCTCGAACGCAGCCTCGCCATTGTGCTCGGCGCAGAGTTCATCACCAGTTTTGCCGGGCTCAGCGCTGCCCTTGCCCGCGGTCCGCGCTTGACATCGCCCCCCGCCGACAAGCTCTATATCGCCATACCTGACAGCTATAACCTGACCCGTAAGGAAACTTTTTTAATCAGCCTGCTGATGGGGGGAATGCCGTTGTGTCACGTGGCCAGCACCATGCAGCTCACGATCAAACGGGTCTACTACTACCGTTCACGCGTCCTTAGCAAGCTGGCGGTGAAAAATAACGTGGAACTGATGAACAAAGTTCAGGGGATGGTGTTGCGCCACTACCGACAGGAGACAGGCCATGAAATCGTATCTCTACGCTAAAAATCGCCTCATGTTGATTATCCTGAGCTGGCTAAGCGCAGACGAGGCGTTGCCATCTCGTCATGATTTCCAGCAGACTGAAACCATCCTCAGCACCCTGCATATACCGTATGTGCTGAAGCCCGACCTTGATCAACTGAGAGCTACGCTACAGCCATTACTCGCCACGCCCAGGCCGCAGGCCTGTGAGGTAGGCGCTTTTCTCAGCGCCCTGTTGGCGCTGTATACCCGGTTAACCGAATATACCGCCGTCGAGCACTATCTGCTCTCCCGGCATCTCTGAGTAGTAACCCGCCTGGGCAGGAAGACGCCGCGCGCCTCCTGCCTGTAAGGCATTACCTTAGCTCAGCAGACCGCTCGCCGCGTCGGGAGACGTAATCCCGATAGCCCTCGCCAACGTAAATCTGCCGTGGCCGGTAGATGGTCAGCGGCGCCTGGTGCATCTCGTTCCAGTGCGCCACCCAACCGACCGTCCGACCGACCGCGGTGACCACCGCAAACATTGACGAAGGCAGATTCATCGCTTTAAGGATCACCGCGGTATAGAAATCCACGCTTGGCGACAGGCCATTGTCCACAAAATAGGGGTCGGTCAGCGCCACGTCCTCAAGGGCCATCGCCACCTGCAGCAGGCGGTCGGACATGCCTACCTCCGCCAGCACCCGATGGCTGGTTTCACGCAGGATATCGGCGCGCGGGTCACGGTGACGGTAGCGCGAGTTGCCAAAACCCAGCCGGCGAAATGCCTGCGGATCGCGCTTCGCCTGGCGCAGAAACGCCGGAACCTGATCGACGCTTTCAATCTCCTCCAGCATTCGCATGCTCGATTCATTTGCTCCGCCATGCATCGGCCCCCACAGCGACGCCAGCCCGGCGGCGACGCAGGCGAATAAGTTCGCCCCGGAGGAGCCCGCCGCGCGCACCGTAGTGGTCGAGGCGCACTGCCCGTGATCGGCATGCAGCACCAGGATCTGGTTCATCGCCTGCTCGATAACCGGATTGAGAACGTATTTTTCCGCCGGGATAGCAAACAGCATCTGCAGGAAATTACCGGCATAGGAGAGATCGTTGCGCGGATACGCCGCGGGTTGCTCAATGGTGTACTTGTAGCTCATGGCGGCGATAGTGGGCATTTTCGACAGCAACCGGGTGGCGGCCAGCGCCCGGTGCTGCAGATTTTCCACGTCCAGGACGTCATGATAAAACGCCGCCAGCGCCCCCACCAGGGCGCACATCAGCGCCATCGGGTGCGAGTCGCGACGAAAGCCGCTGCACATGCGGGCTATCTGCTCATGGACCAGAGTATGGCGGGTGATGGTCTCGCGAAAGGTTTGATAGCAGGCCTCATCCGGCGCGTCACCGTTCAGCATGATGTAGGCCACTTCGAGAAAATCGCACTGGCGAGCCAGCTGATCCACCGGATAGCCGCGGTGCAATAGCACGCTGTTTTCCGTATCGATCCACGAGATCGCCGACTGGCATCCGGCGGTGTTGGCGAAGCCGGGGTCATAGCTGCAGAATCCGGACTGATTTAGCCCGCGCATGTCAACTCCCACCGGCCCCCGCGTTCCCGGCACCTGCGGCAGGGCGATGGGCGGTTGTTGTCCAGCAAAAGAAAGCGTTAACGGTGTAGTGCTCATCCTGTTAGTCCCCCAGCAAGCTTATCAGCGACCCGAAGTCATTCTTCAGGCGGAAAGACCAACATAACCAATGTGATGCAGCTTATTCATTGATGTCATCACTATAACCCTGGCAAAGAGGATATTTTGCTGGCCTTCACTGGGAAACAGGCCGTCTTTCCCCAGCCCACCGCCGGATAGCGGCACAAATCGCCAAGGATAAAGGCGATCATCGCTGTCAAAATTTACGTTGAGTAAAGAAAGGATGAAGAGGAGCTACCATGAATTTTGTGCTGTCGATGACCCTTATCTGCATCGCCATCGCCTGGCTGATGATGAGCCTCCTGCCGGTGTAGATGCACCACTAACCGCCACGCCAGTGGTCTGGATAACCCCTCCTTCAATTGATTTCCGCCGTGGTCTTCGCCTCTGAGGTTTCATAAGAGCCATATAAGAAGTACTGGTTGCATATCAGGCTGTTGCGTTTTCCCGCCGAGGGGTAGGCTAAAGGCCCACTGTTAAGGAGGTGATATGTCTGGACTTATTAATCCACATGCGGCCCCGGAAGAAGCAGCCTATGCGCTACTGATTGAGCTCGTTCGCGCCCAGCGCGTGCCGCAATATGAAGGCGAAATTTCCGGCCTGCTGGCGATGTACGACGAAGCCGTTAAACACTTTAAAGAGAAAGAGACCGAGCGTTAGGCGTGGACATCGTGGTGCGAGAAAAGCGTGACGCCTGCGGAAGCCGCGCAGGCGTTGGCTGGATAGCGGCTTGGGTCATCAGCTGCCGCGGTAGGTAGAGTATCCGTACTGACTGAGCAGCAGCGGGATATGCAGTTTTTGATTTTGCTTTGTGACATTGAAAATAACCGGAATCACCGGGAAGAACGTATTCATATTTTGGCTTTTAAAATAGTCACCGGTTTTAAACGTCACTTTATACACCCCCGGCTCCATATTCTCCGCCTGCGGATAGAGCGACTTAATCCGCCCATCGGCATCCGTTTTACCGGTGGCGATATGCTGCCAGCTCTCCCCCTGCTGTTTATCCAGCTCAATCTGCACCCCCGGTGAAGGGAGCCCGGTTTGCTGATTAAGAATGTGTACGCTGAGCGTCCCCTCTGGCGCCGCCAGCGCGCTGAAGCTGAGCAGAGAAATTACGGAGGCGATAACTAATTTCATAATCGTGACCTTATTGGGCAAGTGAAAGTGCCCTAACTATAGTCAGCGCGGCGGGGAAAAAAATTAAACTTTTTGTTATCAGTTTGAATTGATGGGTACTGTCTCCACACACAACACGCTGAACCGGTTTCCTCGTAAGAAGAGGAAGTGTCTTATGAGTAGGTAGCCCCGTGCTCTTAGTAACAGGATACGGTGACACTAAGTCTATCAGGCAGGGGAAATAGATTTGCTGGGTTCAAATATCACAAGGTAAAAAGATAAACGCCGTGGCCTCTGCCGCCTCTACCAGAACAGTGCTTACTGCAAATGGGCTGCAGTATTCGAAATAATCATTTAATATTATTTAAACTACTATTCCAGTGTAAGTAATCACCTGGTTCAGATATTGATCGTTATCATTGATTCTCTTGTCGCCACGCCTTAACCATCTCCTTTGTTACCTCTTTCTTGTAGCAAATAGGTGAGTACCCACCAGCTTTGCTCCAGGCACTGCGGCCACCGCACGAGCTGCCGTTCCGGGCGGTATTGAAGGGACAGGCACAAGTACCGGGGTAGGATGCGACAGAGTCATCAATAATCCTTTGACTGACCTGATCATCGCTTAAGGAATTCGATTTGGCGATGGAAATATCTGATGCAAAGACGCACACAACAGCGAATACGGATATGGCGACGAATTTGATGTTCATTCGGATCTTTCCAGGCAGTGGATGAACATCGAGGGTATGCTTTCAAATAGTGTTCAATATTGATCTATAACAACTGTACTTCACGCCAGCTTAAAATGCGATAGTTAACCCAGTCAGACAGAACCTAAAGCTATAATGACTATTAGCCTGTTACCGGCAACATATTTTCACATTCCTGCAGAGCGCTTATTCTGCACTCAGCTATAACCAGCATTAACCATTCTGTTCGATATTACAGAGCAGTAATGCTGTACTCTGACTGGCCATCGTCCGACAGATACTACAAGACATTAGAATCATCGAAATGGTCCGTCGATATGCTCACCTGGCACCTAACCATTTAACTGAGCACGCACGTCAAATTGACTCAATTTTTGCAAATTTTTGCAGAAGATGTCCCAAATATGTCCCACAAGGAAAAATCAGCGACTGGAGGAAGTTGATAAGTGATTGATTATTAAATGGCACGCCCTACAGGATTCGAACCTGTGACCTACGGCTTAGAAGAAAGTAGAGCGTTAAATAACTCACTGTAATCACACATGTTTCCCGCGTTCGCATCCGGTTTTGTGTCGTTCGTGTCGTTTGAATACATCCCTGTCTTTATCGTGCATTCCTGTCACGCCACATCTACGACACAGCAGCCACGAGCTGACAGCAACTAAACAACCGCATTGTCCTGGCGCACATCGCAGATAGTAAACGTCACTACACCGATGACAGTAACATCGTCCAGGGCTTCGCCCTCGATCGCTTCGCCATCTTCGGTAATCAGCGACCTTCCTCTCAGCGTGGCAAGCTCCGTCCCGCCACCGTGCTGGATTAGAACCTGACTACCTTGTGATGGCTTCAGAGAGATATCCAGCACAACGTAACCGCCAGACCGCTCGAAGAGGAGCGTATTTGGACCGACATTGCAGATCGAGTTAACAGACAGCCTTTGCTCAACGTAGTCTGACGCCGGCGAAGGAAAGCCCATTAGATCACCCTCCCCATGTTGCGAAGCATCCACAAGCGGTTTTCGCTTTCATCTGTCGTTTTGTCGACGAAATACTCCTGATTGCGCTCTATCCAGGCATTGGCCTCACGGCCCGAGAAATGTATCCCTCGGCTTTGCAGTTCACAGACAAAATCCCTGGTGCATAAATAACGATACCCTTTGGGATTGATAGCGATTGAGGCGGCAAATGCCTCGCGGATGTCTGATTGACGGAGCATGATTGCCTCCCGATTAAATACTGTATACGCATACAGTAGTTTTATCGGGGAGGCAGATCAAGAGAGGTTGCGCCTATCAATTTTCAGGACAGAATTAATCTACTGATACGAGAGAACTTCTTCCATCTCAGCTTCAGAAAGCGCTGACGGCCAGTAAATCAGTTTTTTTATGTACCCGTTAAACCAGTTTTCCGGCCCAATGTAGCTGCGACCGATGCAAACCCGGTTGAGTGCTGATGGTAGCTGGGTAACGGTACGGGAATACCAGTTGAACCCATCGAACAACTTCATCGTCAGTGCTGGCTTATCAAACGAGAAAATGGCCGTCTGCTCTGAATCCCTGACAGGACACATGCTGTAAATTTCAAGTGACTGTGATGTACCGCTGGCGTCTGCCGTCGCCCACTGCGCCTGGCCGTTATTGTTTGTCAGGTTACGATATGCCAGACGGAGATGAGCGCCCGCGGCTGAATTATCAATAACGGCCGCGCACGCCAGGGCGTTATAAACACCACTTACAGACTGAATGCTGTGTGGCTGTACACAGGTCAACATGATAGCTCCACCCGTAGCAACAACAAAATCAGCGGTTGTTGGCGTTGTGCAGATAACAGCAGCGCGTGTCCCACTTCCTCCTGTTGTCGGAATATATGACGAACAACCATCGCGCCTTTCAGCCTGCGCCCCCCAAATCCATACCGATCCTGGAGATGATGCAATATACGCCGGCACGGGAGATGCTGAGCTGTCTCCACCGGTTAGCGCCAGCGTAAATTGTGGCGATGCGGATGAGGCTGGCGAAATTGTAATTGAGCAACGATACCAGCCATTAATAAACTGCTCCATTGTTGCCTGCAGTACCTGCGGAGACGATTTCCCAATCACCCCATTTTTCAGATCAAAGTTCACAAACTGCGTGGTTGTTACCGCTCCCTGCGCTGCAATCTGCAACACATTACCAGTATTGGATTTAGCCCAAATGCTGAAGGTATATGGCTGTCCCGCAGTGGCTGCTAGAGTCGTTATTGCTTGTAGCGTGTGCGCTACAGCCGAGCTTCCACTCGTTTCGATTAATTTAGTCGCGGTGCTGTTTCCATCTGGCGACACGGCATCGCTATCGGTCAGCGTTACTCCTGATGCTGTCCAGCTGGCTGATTGGGTGAAGTCCTGGCTGTACGCCAGCCAGTTATTGGACAACGACTCCACCAGAACCCCTAAGCACTCGTGTGTGGTTGGGTGATACCCGATCGCTGGCTCATCTGCCATGAGGTATTCAATTAAACCAGACGGTCCAATTCGTGTGGCCGGGCTGGAGCGCTGAAAGGAAATAACCTCTTTTGCTGATGCCCCACGCTTAACCTGTCCGGTTGCATATTTCATCACAAACCGGGAACCCGCAAAATCGGCAAAGAGGGCAGCACCAGCAGGGAGTGGCGCATTAATGTCAGGGAGTTTCAGTGAACCTTTAAGGGCGCTGTTGCTGATTAAATTTAACGACATTATAAGGCTCCTGAGTTAATGTTTTTGGTCACGCGCTGGTTGGCAGCATTCGGGGTATTGATGGTGTTATTCACATTACCCACACAATGGTTTAATGAGATGTCCACATCAGTCAGCACCCCAGTGAGGTTGATTGGATATTGCTGAGTTGGGGTGTCCTGAGTGTCACGAATAGGATTCAGCTGGAATGCGCACGCCCGGAATGGGACGGTGCTGTGGATACCATCTCCTGACACTACATTACCGTTACCCCAAATTTTGTTAGCGGTAAAGTCACAGTTAACAACTTCTTTGGCGGCTTCGATGTGGATGCCATGACGACCATTCCCTGCTATATCATTTCCAGAAATAGTTTCATTCTGCATTGCTACGGTTGATACCGTGTATCGGAAATTGAACCCATCTTCGCCATTATTCATAACACGGTTGTCTTTGTATGAATTCCAGCCAATTAATGGATCTGTTTTTGCGCTGTATGAATAAACCCCATGGGACGTATTTAACTCAATTACATTGCTATTGAATTGCGCCCGACGCCCAGGCTTACCTGAATTGTTTGTTCCTGGATATCTGAGCAGTCCGTATTTGTTGAACCGCATTTGATTAGCGGTAGCCTGCAATCCGTCAATGCCGCAATCTGACAACCCGGCGTAGTTTTCCTCCAGGATATTCCCAACGGCCACCGCCCCTCTGGCTGCGGCACCACCTTGCGGCTCAAAGAAGAGCCCAAAGTTAGCGCATTTTCTGGCGACATTGAACGCCACGAAAATAGGCTCATCATCGAGCGCGCCAGTGCCAAGCCCAATCCCTGAAGAACCGAGTGGACGCTCCCAGATACCAGCGTCAGGATTAGGCGCCAGCCTGCCAGCATTCTCAACGTAGCAATTCATGATGGCGCAGTTATATGGCATGTCATTACCGATAGCCGTTGCACCCGTGTTAAGAAACTTCAGCCTTTCCATAACAACGTCTTTCCAATACTGGATAAAAGTACCTTTGATTTCTGGCAAGAATCCTGACGTCGGGTTTAATGTCTGGTTTTCACCATCGACGGTAAAGTCCGACATGATCATGTTCTGGAGATAGTTTGTCGGCCCCCCAAGGAACTTGATTGCCGCGTTGGCTTTGTAAGGTAAAAGGATAGTTTTACCCACACCACCACCAATAATAGAAACATTAGAGCGCGGGATGATAAAGCTTGAAAGTGGTACTGGGAATCCAGGAATGAAGATCGAACCACCACCCTGACCGCTCAGCCAGTTAATTGCCCTTTGTATTGCGTATAAACCATTCTCTCCAGTTTTTGCATTAAATCCGCAATCCCTGATATCGAGAAACATACGATTTTTAATTATGTTCTGAATCTTAGCCTGGTGCGAAGAAATCATTGCCTGAATGGAGTCAGGCATACCCGGGATATGTAACCCTCCAAAGTCATCAATTGAGCCATACAACGCATTTTCAGCATCGCTGAGGCGAAGGATGGCTGGAGCGCGGTCTTTTTTAATTGGCACCAATGCTTCCTGAACTGGCGCAGGAATGCCGGGGATATTAATACCGCCGAAATCATCCTTCACCTCTATGGCAACGCCATCAATATCGCTTATTACAACCAGGTTACCGTCGCTTGATGCTTTGACCAGTTTGGCTATCTCGCCCGATGCTGTCGTCGCAACAATCTGTGCGACTCCTGCATTGTTCCGATAGTAGATAAAAGCCAGTTCAGCTCCCTCCCCCTGTGGGACTCGGAAATACTGCCCATCAGTTGTGCCAGCGAGGCCACTTTCTTCATCAGGAAAAGTAAAACTCGCGGTATCAAGAGATGCAACGATGTCATCAAATCCCTGCTCTATGGCATGCCAGGTTTTGTGCTCATTACCAAGACGATCTTCATAAGTCATGTCCGTCGTGGTTGTCATCGCCTTGTCCAGCATCGCCCCGGCATAAACTGCATCACGAATATCTGTGCTGGGTACCTGATTATCTGTCGGAGTGGGTAATGGTACTTGTGCCATTGTGCATGTCGCCCTATAGAAAAGGCGCACGAAACCCTCAAAAGTGAATCTGATGGTGTGCGCGAAGGTTGGTAATTACTGCTGTGTGTTACGGATAAATCGAGTCTGAATACTCAGTGAGTGAGAGGGTTTGAGTATCGTCACCGTTGGGTTTAGCGCTATCGACGCGCCAGATTGTGGAGTTCAGTTCCGAGTCGGTGGCAATGAAATAACGGCTGGGGTTTTGCACATTTTTGCGGTCATAAATGTTCAGATCGAAAGTATCGGCCGCAGCCTGAAATGCTTTGGGCTTGCCGCTTACCGGATAGGCCCGCCAGCGCCCGCGGTAATTGCCGAGGCTGTCGGTCATCACCACCCACATATCGCCGAGTGAGAAGTCGATACGCTCCGAGGTCGAAAAGACGTCACCGGATCGCCCGGTGATATAACCGGTTTGCTGCGCGTTGTCGTACATGTCCGGACACTGAACCACCGTACCTCGCACCACCTGCGTCGACTCCAGCACTTTCACCGTCATGGTCAGGCGTGAGTAGAGAATTTTTCTCGCCTCAAGCCAGGCCCTGTCGGTTGCCTGGGTGGCGTTTCGGCAGCCGTCCAGGCTGATCTGCATCGCGTTAACAGTGGCATCCTCAACCTCAGTGATGCCGCTGCTGTCGATCTGCAGGTAGATGTACGCCTTCTTGTTCGTCAGCGGGTCAACGTAATCCAGCGCCACGCCGTCGTAACCACCAGGGAGAGACATTTGCCAGGCGACTTTGTACTCGTCCCAGAACATGTTTGAGCGCGCAAAAACCGCATCGGGATTTGTCACTTTCTCATCACGCCAGAACGTCAGCACATCGCCGATGTTATTGCCGTCAACGCGGGCCACATTGGCGATCGTCGCTATGCGCTCACCAAGAGGCTGTTTCTCATCCGAGAAGGTGTAATCGAAATATCCAAGCTGGGCATCCGGCAGCGAATCGGCAATGGCATACAGCGCCGCGACGTCAATACTGGCTACGCCCTGCTTACCGACAACCACCCATTCGTGAAGGATAGCGTCGGCAAACGACCGACTTGGCCGCAGCGTGTAATCAACCGCGCCGGTTGTCCGGTCGTAGCTGATGGTATGCCGCTGCGCCAGCATGTTGTACTTCTGCTCGCGGTTTGAGTTGCTGTCGTTCGGCCCCTTAATCGTGATGCGGGCGATTGTGTCTTCGGGATAAACGACGTTTTCCCGCACGTTTACCGCATGGATCGCCATCAGCGTCACGACGTTGGCATCGTTGCTGTTATCGAGGCGTTCGATGGTTACCGCATAGCGCCCAGCCCCGGCCGCCGGGGTGAATTTATGCGTCGTACGGAAGTAACGTGTGGTCACCTGAAAATCGTTGTCGAAGAAATAATCGTACTGTTCTGAGGTCCCCGGCACCTGATTGTTATCGTCATCAACCTTCCAGAATTTAATCCTGTATTGCGTTGTGCCGGCCGTCGCACCGAGCTGGACCAGCACATGCACCCAGACCTGAGTGGAGACAATCGGCGACACTGACGGCCCGATAACCAGCGGTGTCTGGTCATTCATTGTGAACAGCGTCGGGTTGATAACTGCATTGCCCGGCAGAGACGTAATTTCTCCCGAGAGCTCGCCGATATAGAACATCGTGTACGACAGCGTGTCGTCTCCGATAAAGCTCTCAGAGGAGATGATGTTCCCGGCGCCGGTGACGTTGCGTGTGACGCTTGTGCCGCCGTCGTTCCAGGTAGCATTAATGACGAATGACACGGGGTGTGGCACCGCCAGCGCGGCGAAGTAAGCAAAGTTGTCATCGTTCGACAGCACAATGGCTTTGAGCTGATTACTCTCGATCGCCACCGATGTCGGCGCCGTCGTGGTCGCGGTCTGAGCCGGGAAGTCCTGGCTTTCGTTCAGGCCGGGGACGGTCTCGTTATCGACGTCATCGAACTGGTACCCCACCTCAATCGTGCCGATCACGTCACCAGGGTTATAAATAGCGGAACTGGCGCCAGCCAGGCTGCCGAGGTTCGATTCCGAGTAGCGGATCGATGAGATGGTGTACCGGCCGTAACCCACCTCGAACCATTCAGTAAGCTGTTTGTTATTGTCGACGAACTCAAACAGTGCTTCCTGAATCAGGTCAGGAAAGACGCGGCACTGGCCGTAAATGTTAGGGCGCCCCTTGTAGAGTCGCGCGCGGTTCGTCTGGCCGGTTAAGTCGTTATTGGGGGATTCGCCTGTCGCCACCGATACCGACGCGCTGGGCTTATTTGACAGGCCGAACACCTTCAGCGCGCCGGAGAGAATTTTCGTGACCGGGCGCAGTATCGTGGTGATGAGTTTGCCAACCCCACCCTCTGGCTGGTCGAACACAGCCACCACGTCGCCAGATCGCAGTGGCCGGCTGATGTCGTAATCGTCCGGCAGTGCTCTGCCATTCAGTTTCACGATAACATCGCGGTGCAGCTGCAGAGAATCCAGCAGGCTCACCAGTGTGGTGCCGACATCTACCGTTCCCCGCTGCAGCGGCGCGCCAGGCAGCCTCTGTAACTCATATCGCACCATGCACCATGTACTCCACTTTGCTGTAAACCTTCAGTAGTGCCAGCGGGCTGTCGCAGCGCACGAAACCGAATTCCCCGCGGGCATGCAGGCACTTAACCGGGCTGATCATCACACCGATATGCGCCGGCACTTCGCCGCGGTAAAAAACGGCGATGCATCCGGTGGCCGCCACCGGCACACGCCGCCAGTGGGCGCGCTCCTGTTCGTAGCAGGTGATGAAATCCGCGCCCGATTCGTAGCCGGCGATGTGATGTAGCTCCAGCCCCAGCACATGCCGGTAATAGAGAACCACCAGGCCCCAGCAGTCCATCTGCTCAAAACTGCAGGCGCGGTTAGCCCAGGGCTTGCCGTTAACAAGCCCGATAAAGTCGCTCTGTGTCATACGGTGATCAGTCCGGGATAGTCTTTCGTGGTGTAAATGATGGAGTTGGCCAGCGTCAGCGGATTGGTCTTGCCAGCGGTCACGGTGACGTTGCTGGCATCGGCGGAAATATCGTTCACGTAAAGCGTCCAGTCTTTCAGGGATGATGCATCGCCGATCGCGTTCCACTGCTGATACAGGCACTTAATCGGCGTCATACGCGCCGCCCCGCGCCAGCTTTTCAGTGTCTGCCGGACATGCTCCGTCGCGGCGACAAACGTTATGGTCATTGATATGACCGCCGTTCCGTCCTGCGCCGGCTCGGTCACGCTGAACCGCGCAGGCTCGAATGAGTTGCCGCCAAACGTCGCCGGATGAAACAGGTTATTGACCACCCGGTAATAACCAAACGCAGGATGATAAAACTCCACCGTCTGTTTGATATCGCTTGCCGGCCGCCGCTCTTTCCATTCTCGTAATGTTGTCATCAGTCAGCCCTCGGCATCACTTCGGTTATCAGGTAATCCAGCCAGTATCCGTAGCCAGGCTGGGCCTCAACAATCCAGTCGTCGTAGTCCTCGGTAATGTCCTCGATACCGTTGCTGATAACCGTTGCGGTCCAGGTGACAATGTTGCCGTTTTTGCTGGTCTGCACCGGCATATCGACGAAATGCAGCGTCTGCTGCTGAACTCCCTGCGTATCACCCAGGTCGATCGGCATCTGGAACCAGTTACGCCCGCGGTCGCAGTATGTCGGAGAGCGCAGCCATGACTTAAACCGCTCGGCCTGGGCAAGCGTGAATATCCACTGCAGCGTCCAGGTCGCTTTCAGGTCCGTGGTGATCGGCGTGATTATCAGGGGGCCGACTGCCGTCTGCGTCGTCTGCCAGGCTGTATCCTGCGTCATATTCTGATCGGCGCGCTGGGGAAGCGGCAGGAACGGAGGGTATTGAACTGTTGCCACGTTTCCTCCGGGCATAAAAAAATGCCGCGGCTGCGGCACTGATCTTTTATCAGGATGTTCGCCGATTCGTTACCAGGTTAGGCTGAATACCCCTACACAAATCGGCGGATAATTATGGATATCGGTTTACTCATTACTTCTCTTAAGAGCGGAATTGGCGCTCTCTCTGCGGTTCAGAGCAATGAGGTCTTGCGCGAGCGCATCGCTTTCATCGGCGAGCAAATTGACGTACTTCAGAAAGCCCATGCTGCCACCGTACAAGAACTTGCCGAGGCGAAAGCCAAAAACGTAGAACTTGAGAAGGAAATATCGGCTTACAGGGCAAAGGATCAGTTTGTCGAGCACATGGGCGCGGCCTTTAGAAAAAATCCCTCGGGTGGCTACGTCAACGCGGTTTATTGTCCCAACTGTCATAAACAAGTCGGAAGTGGTTTTGATGATTTTCCGTACCATTGTGGCTCCTGTGGCTGGACATCGAGATTCGAGGCTCGCGAAACAGAGAATGTGATGAAATCCCTTCCTCAGTAAGGAAAATAATATTCAGTACTCAATCAATATCATCCGGTAAATTTAGCTGACCTTTTGCCTGAAACAGGGCCTCCTCAAGGGCGGCAATGATCTTCTGCTGTGTGCCGTCCTTCAAGTAGCCCAACGACGCCATCCCCTCCTGTTTATCGCTGTCGCGGTACCAGATAACCTCGCCATTAACTTCGATTGCTACTTTCATAATGTTCACCCATTTAAAAACCCGCCGAAGCGGGTTTGGTTTAGTAAGTGGCTTGCGCTTTACGACTTAATCCAAATGTCTGCTGCATCTGAGATGATACCGGGCCGCCTCTTTCCATGTCGGTTATCAGCAAATCCACCACTGCGCTACCGTCCTGCATGTAGCCATCGGCACTCTGTACGGTGGCACCGGTAGACTGGTTGATGACGTTTACCTGCACGCTAATCCCTCCTCCTGACTGCATATCCTTATTGCTGATGACCTTGCCGTTATCGCCGGGGATCATGTACTGCTTGCCGGTGCTGGCCTGGTAAATCTCTGGTTTGCCTTTCTCGCCGACCTGATACAGACCGCCAGCTGATACCGGGCCGCCGTTGTAGCGGGCGCCGGCAAGCGCAAGCCCGCTGGCAAGCCCAACTGTCGAACTGATACCAGCTGCAGCCGGGCCAGCGTTAGCACCGAAAGAGGCGAGTGATGCCATTGCGGCCGCTGGGGCCCAGGCCGATGCGGTAGTTGCCGCCAGCCCGACTGATGTCGCCACCGATGCGGCGCCGAGCGTCTGACCGAGGATGTAATTTTTCAGCGCTTCGACGCCAACCTGAACAATGCTGTTGATCACGCTGTTCAGGATGGTATTGCCCAGTGACCGCATCGCCTCCTGTGCTGACATTGTGCCAGTGAGTAGCCCGGTAATGGCGTTTGAGGCATTGCCGCTAAACGCGTCAACCGCACTCGTCAGCATGTTATAGCCGAGGCTTTGCTGGCTGAGGATTTCCCATTGAGCTGCGGTCCGCTGCTGCTCATATTGCCGGTCAGCGGCATTTTTCAGCGCCAATGCATTCTCATGAGCGAGAACCCCTTGTTGCTCGAACTGCTGAATCAGCGCCAACTCCTGCGCGTGCTGGTTGGCCAATTGCTGCACCGGGTCAACTTCTGCAAGTGCCTGCTGGGTGGGGTTAACCACCTGCTGCGAGCGTATTTTGGCAAGGTTGGCCTGATGCTGAGCCTCCAGTTGCTCACTGGTTTGATCGTACTGTTGCTGGGTAATCCTCTTTCCATCAAGAGCAGTTTTCAGATCCTTCATATCCTGCTGATAAGAGGCGTTCTCTCTTGTTTCAGGAAGGAGCTTTTGAGCGGCGGCTTGGGCTTTGAGAGCATTGGCCGTATCCCATGCCGCCGCTGCATCACGTTCAACTTGAGCAACCTGCTGCGGTGTAGCATTCGTTAACTTCTGTTTTGCTGCCAGTATCGCCTGTTCGCGCGAGAGTTCGCTTGTAGAATCGGCAGCCAATTTTGCTTTCTGGCTGTACTCTTCGACAACTTTTGCATTTCTCTCTGCCTGACTCTCACCTTTCTTCTGCTCCGCTGTCAGCTTCTTATGCGAATCGAGATTGGTGTAAGTCGCGGCAGCATCATCCATCATTCGCTTGGTGTGCGGATCGTCTTTCGAGAATCCCGCATCCTCAGCTGCATATTGAGCCGCTAATTTTGCCCTTGCGGCACCTTGTAGTTTAGAGAGCGCCAGATTCCTCTCGGACTGCTGAATTAAGCTTTTTTGCCCAGATGTCAGGTTATCTGTTGATTTTTTCAGTATCTCAAAATTAACGGCGGCATTTGATGCGCTGGTAGACAAATCTGCGAGTTTATTGTATAGCTCAATCAACTCTGGCTTTGCATTTTTTGAGGAGTTGATGATTTCATTAATTCTCAAAACTAGTGTTTGCAGTGCCTGCGGAGACGGGTTGTCACTAAGATCTGCGAGCTGCTTAGTAAGCCCAAACGCCGCCTCTTCAGAAATACCCAACTTAGAGGCTACGGCACCTACTGTATTACCGATAGAGTCAGCCGTTGCTCGGAAATTCATTCCTGCGCCATATGCCTGTTTCATTGCAGAAGAGTAATCGCTAGTCGTTATATTTAGCGAATTTAGGCGATCATTAAACCCTTCAACGGAAGCATAACCGCCAGCTAACGCTGATATGGCCTTATCTCCAAACGAAAGAACAGAGTCAGCCGCCTCTCCTATCGCTTTAGGTATTTTCGAGATGGCTTGGTTATATTCAATCAGAGCCTGATTTCTCAGCAGTGTTGCTGCCGTGACATTGACCCTGGCAAGGTTTGCGTATTTGTCAGAAAGTGCAGCGATCCCCTGAGAGGAAACTGAGATAACGTCGTTCATCCTCTCGGCGGCATCTTTAAGCGCATCCATTGCACTTTTGCCACCATTGAGAGAAGAAATTAAAGTCCCTGCAACAACAGTTCCAAGCGCGATTAGCGCCCCGACGATAGCACCACCCGGCCCGAATGCTCCAGCCAGCTGCGACCCTTGCTGACTAAATGCTACCAATGCAGATTGACCACCTTGGACCTGAACGATGAAGTCCTGGATCTGATAACCTGCCTGCTGAACGCTTCCCTTCAACCCTGAAGACATCACTTTCGAGGTAGCGTTAAGTTGCGTATCAAGCTTTTTGAATTGCCCTGATGTTTTTTGTGCATTATCGCCAATGTTATCTAGGGCTTTATTCGCCTGCTGCTGACCAGTAAGCAATTTTGCAACATCGGCCTCAATCTCAATGTAGACTCCGCCAAGATTTTCACCTTCCGCCATGTATCCTCCGGGCAATAAAAAACCCCGCCGGAGCGAGGTTTGTGTTGTCTACGAAAGTTTCGTAATTAGTTACCAATTACGTACTCTGCATTAGCCGCAGCTTCTGGACTCAATTTTTAATTGCTGATCCAGTATCTTCAGTGCATTGCGACCGATTTCGCTCTTATCAGATAAGAAAGCAGGCTCTTTTGATTTCTTAATGAAAACATGCCCTGCATCACCATCTGTATAAACGAACCGACCTCCAATTTTACTTATATCAGTATGTCCCGAGACAATACCACAGACAGCGTTTGAGTTTTCATTCCTGAAAACCTTTATCTCTGAGAAATCCAGTCCTAACAATGGGTTGAAATTACTGTCACAAATAATGACAGCAGAGCCACTTCTGGCTTTACCGCTAGCTTCAAGTAATCGCCATCTTTCGCAGTCTCCCGGCTTATACTTCTGAGATAGCTCTTTTCTTACTGCCTCTTTTGCATCATTAATGATCTGAGTATCAGATTTTGCATAACAAAAGTGTGACAAGAAAAGTAGCCCGATAATGATTAACCGCCTCACATCGCTACCCCGCACTCTTTATGAATAGACTTCTCATTCATCATTTTAATGGCCTTTATTTGTAAGCAGACGACGTTACAACCTTCTTTCCATCCGGTTCAGAACAGGAGATCATAACTGTTCCATCGTTGGTCCAGAATTTAACTATGTAAAGAACATTCGTATCTACTATTACATTGGCCGGATAACTATCACTAATCTGGCTAAAAATGTTATACGCATCTTGTTTGCAGTGATCAAAATCAACCACCTGCACACTTTTAGTTACGGGAGACTCTTGCTCAGGATACTGTCCTGATGCGGCCATTGAATTAAGCTGTTCTTTTGTATAGCTTGTTGACGCCGCTGTGCTGAATGCCAACGAAAGCGAAGCCACTAACAGAAACTTCCTCATATCCCTATCCCCATCAGTAAATGATGTGGCAATCCTATCAGGTATGCGGGGGAACGACAAAACCCTCCGAAAAAGGTTTGATTTTTAAGTGTTACTGTTCTATTGGGCTACGTAATCATGTTCTGCAACAATATCATTACGGTAGTCGGATAGAATCCTCAATGCGAAGGCTGTTTCATTCAATTGGGCGTCCCCCATTGCTGCAAGTACTGTAAGTTTGACCAACTCGAATGAAGCATTTAGCTCATACCCGTTTCCCAATAAGAAAATGCTGGCAGCTTGGAATGCGGTTCGCTTATTTGCATCGTTAAATGCGTGAGCCTTGGCGATAGCAATCAGATACATAGCAGCAAAATCAAAGATATCTTTGCATCCTTCATACTCAGCCAAAGTTTCAATTCGGAACAAAGCCCCACCAAGCTTATCTTCATCAGGAGGTCCACTCATAGGTAGGGTAGAGCGCTGAATTTCGATAACCTGTTCAGTGGTCAGAAACGCAATCTCATCCATTACTTATCTTCCAGAGCTTTGATAATTTTGGCGTGCTTCTTCTTGGTCCGCTTAAGAGCGTCCTCAAAAGCATGGGTCGATAAAGTACCAGCAATTACCGAGCCAACTACCGGAACGATTTTTGTGAAGTCATCGTCACACTCACGATACTTTATCTCTTTGGACATAGTAGAATCGACAAGGTGACAGCAAGCATTCTTCGCACGCCATCCATTTAAGACAGTATCGGGTTTTCCTCGCTGCGTAACGACAACTGTTTCCCCATCCCGGATTGCATCCAAAATGTCAGAAAGCTCTGCTCGCATCTGGGTATAGCTGATTTTGCGCATACATCACCTCATCTCTTGTACATGTACAAGTTAGCATATGGCGATCAGAATTTATAGTAGATGAAGAAATTGAAACCCCGCTGGAGCGAGGTTTGGTTTTCGAAGCACTAATTAGTGCTTAGATTTATTATCAGATAGTTAGGCTACATCTGCGCCATGGATCAGGTGGCGCAATGCCTTTACACCTTCTGCATTGTAGCGGAACGCCTCAACCTGCTTATCTGAGTGTCTCGACTTATCCAGAAAGAACTTGCCGTACTGCTCTGTTTTCAGATTGTGTTTATTAGCCACGCGACCGATCTTGTTCGCTGTGCAACCAAGCTGCGCCGCCACTTCACCCGCCGTAGAGTAATGCTCTTCAATCGCTGGCAGTGGCACAACTTCGTGACCGAGAAGTGGGTTAACAAGGGTGGCAACAATCACCTGGTTAGCCGATTCACCAAGCCGCGGAAACATTGACATCAACTCCCGAGCTGATGCGATGTTTTTCTCCAGCGCCTGAGCTTTAAGCTGTTCGGCTTTGGCAAGACGGTACTCAGGAAGTCCGGATGAAGTCTTGTCCCTCGAAATGTTGTAAGTTCCCGTATCCATCAGCGCCGGGAGCACCTCTTCACATACCCAATCCTGAACACGTTCAGCTGAAGGGAGTGAGCTGCGCATGATGAGGCGAAATACATCCGCCTGACCAGCAAGTTGAATGCCCCGCGGGTTGTCACCGAACCCCAATTCTCGCGATTCGCTATAATTAAGTTTAATCAGCGACTTACAATGCTTTTTCAATGCATCTGCTGGGTTGGTGTATCCCAACGCCCTTGCGAGCGGCACCGCAAGAAATACAGGCTTTCCTTTGAAGCGGGCTGCATCAATGCTTACATCCATACCTTCACTTGACTTAAACTCAAAATGTTTGATAATCGAATTCATAGAGTTTGCCTTCTATGTATGTTAGTGATAGCCGCCAGCGCCAACTGGCGGTTTTTCTTTTTGCATCACTGCAATACTCCCGTCCCGTATGAAAATACATTTTTCCAGTTAGTATCCCCCCATGGGTGCTCTTCAATATGTTTCGTTTCGCGGCGAAGAAGATCTCGCGTCCTGTTTATAGTCCTCGCATGGTTGGTCACTATCGAGGCAAAGCGAGGTAGTAATTTGTGCTCTGCTGCCAGCAATAACGGGTAAATGTTATGACAGGCTTCGTACATAACTGCGCTTGATCTCCACAGGTAAGACAGTGAGCAAAGCTCTTCGTCACTGAACTGCTTCGCAATCGGCGAATGAGCCACTTCACGATCCAGAATATCCAACACCCAGCGGCGGAACTCTTTCGCCTTATCGGTAGTGGCAAACATCGCGATTAGATGACAACCACGAAGAGAGAACACACGAACCGACTTTTCACGTAAGTTATTGTTTATTCCGTTGGTCATCATTTTGATGACCATTGACATGCTGCTCGTGAACTCGTCGGAATTACGTGAGTAAATGGTCGAAACGCTTTTGCTTGAAGCATATCCCAGTGCCTTAGCAACATCTGCAGATGTCAGCCAAATACCATCCGCAACAGGCGCTGGTACCAATGTGACATTGTGGAAACTTAGCTCTTTGTTCTGTACACTGCTCATGTCGATATTTCCTTCGCGGTTATTTTCGATAGAAGCCCCAAAGGTTGCCGCCAATGGGGCTTCGCTGTTTTTACTGACCATTCATGCGCTCCTCACGCAGGCTTTTTGCCAAACGCTGCACAATTGCAGAGTTGATTGAAATCCCATCCATCTCAGCCATCCGGCGAATTTCCTCTTTCATACGTTCAGGCATCCTTAACATGAAGCTTTCGCTCTTGCGCCCTGTAAACAACATATCTCTCATATCGTCCTCCACTTGCATGTTGATATCACGGTGTAATGATTTCACCGTGTTGCTATTTTGTCAAACTAATTTTGATTACACTGTGATATCAAAATTGCAGGGGGTATCACATGAAAGGCATGCGCAACATAGCTCCGTTCGGATTAAGAATGTCGGAAGCGCTAAAGGAAGCAGTCGCAGAACGCGCCAAGCGCAACGGTAGGTCTATGAACTCTGAGATCGTAAACATCATTGAGGACGCGCTGCTGAACGACCGGGTTACTCCTCCAGACATTTACGCTGAAGCAAAAGACTACTTCCCCGAAGAAAAAGGAGAAGAAGTTATGATATCTAAGAAAAAATTAAACGAATTGATTGAGCGATCTATGGAAGAGGCAATTAAACACTTCGCATCGACTTTTACCCATAATGCAGTAGATGAATTGGTTCAATCCCTATCCGATCGATATGAGTTCAAAAGGAAATAGCCTTTCTGACAGGTTGTTAAAGAGCGACTGCTGGAGCCATTAAAGCGCCTGTCGTCGCTACTGTAAACATTTCATTTTCTATCAATTACTTAAGTACGATTACTCACGATTAGATACGATGAAGCATGAGTAGATATGGTGAGTTCGAGGTATTTTGTGGGCATCAATTAAATAGCATTAATTGCAAAAAAGCCCACCTGAGTGGGCTGTCTTTTAAGCTATTCAGCCCTTGCAAGCTCAATGGCTTTGATGTTTATGTCAACCTTCTTTTGCGCATATGAGCCGTGATACTTTAGCGCGCCCGCGTTGTATGCAAGAGCCGCCTGTATTGGGCAGTCGAACATACCTAAACGTATGTTTTTCTTATTGTGCGCAACAACTGCCATCCATTTAGCTTCCCGTGACGCCCAAAAGACACCGATAAAACCAGAGCTATTGTTTTTTTGCATGCCAACATTAGACATGTTTTGGCTTCTGTTGACACACCGTAGGTTTTCTATGCGGTTGTCACACTTATTGCCATTAATATGATCCACATCGCCTTCAGGCCATAACCCATGATGCATGCACCATATAACCCTATGGCAAAGGTGATGCTTCTTGTTCACACGGACATATAAATATCGTCCGTTCAACGAGCTGGACGCCTCCTTTCCGGTAAACCTGCCATTAAATCGGTTCATAGCGACTTCGCTACTGAAATGATGGATTGGACGGCGTCTCCAGGAAAGCAATCCTGTATCAGGAGCATAATCAAAGCATTCTAAAAGATAGCGCTGACTTAAATGGTCATTCATTCTAAACCTCGTAGCAGGTTCCGTAGATGGCAGGTGCGCCAGAGCGGTCTACGTTCCGCCTTTTCGGGAGCTACCCTAGGCGCTTGTTCATTTTACCAGCTTCTTCAGCTGCAAGCATTGCATTCCAACGTTTATCATCCTCACTCATTACGGAGTCAAACTCCTCTCTGGTGAAGCCCTTTTGGTTTGGATATTTAGCATTCAGAAGTAAGCTGAATTCTGTCATCGTGAGGTTCTCAGCCTCTTCCCGGCTTATGCCGAAATGGTTACGCGCCGCCATGATGTAGTCGGCTGCGCGGAATTCTGCAGTTGTTTCGTTCGTTTCGTAACGCTGCAGCTTGCGCACCTTAGCTTTGCCGATGATGCCGTGCATCATCAGGTTTTGCGCGACGATGACCATGCTTTCCGGCGGCATGCTGCCCGGGCGCCAGACAAAGCCACGCTTACGTGATTTCCCCGGTTTCATCCAGCCAACCAGATCGCCGATATCGTCGTCACAGCAGGCTGTCAGTACCGTGTGAGCAGCCATGACCGCTTTGCGTGACAGAAGCCCGCTTTGCATAAACCGCAGGACGCAATCAGGAAGGCGACTGTACTCATCGCGGATATAGGCCTCAGATACGCGCCGCACGAATGGCGTCGCCTCATCATTGTGAAGTGGTCAACAAAAACTGGCCACCGCGTTAGAGTTTTTCCAGTATC
>OHTY01000083.1_pt1 | contig 45599 bp, 30 predicted proteins | sample 1579061 | NCBI WGS metagenome assembly OHTY01 (sample SAMEA3879520, study PRJEB24766) | human gut metagenome | biome: human-associated habitat; feature: feces | place: USA | collected 1985/1987 | reverse complement strand
TTCGCCTCATCACCGATCAGCATCACGCTAGTACGCAGATGGTCTGCCAGAATACGCATGGATCTGGTCAGCTTCTCATCCGCATTGTATTTCACACCGGAAGCCTCTTCAATGTAAGCGATCACCGGAGCAAACAGGTCTGTCTGGTATACATCTCTGGTACCGTTTAAGAATGCCAGAATACGCTCCAGTCCCCAGCCGGTATCTACGTTCTTCTGCTTTAAAGGAGTCAGATGACCATCATGATGCTTCTCATACTGCATGAATACATCATTACCCAGCTCGGTGTATTTGCCACAGTCACAGCCGGGTCCGCAGTTCGGTCCGCAATCCGGTCTGTCAGCGATATAGAACATCTCACTGTCGGGACCGCAGGGGCCATATTCCAGTCCCCACCAGTTATCATCAGCGGGCAGATAATATACGTTTTCTTTTTTGAATCCGGAAGCGATACGATACTGTGCGCCTTCCTCGTCTCTGGGGGCATTCTCGTCACCGGCAAATACAGTGGCAGCCAGATGATCCGCATCAAATCCGAACACCTGGGTCAGCAGTTCAAAACTCCACTGGCAGCGTTCCTTCTTAAAATAATCTCCAAGGCTCCAGCTTCCCATCATCTCGAAGAAGGTTACATGGCTTTTGTCGCCTACGGAATCAATATCGTTGGTACGTACACAGCCCTGTACGTTGCAGAGTCTGGTACCCAGAGGGTGCTTCTGTCCCAGCAGATAAGGCATCAGCGGCTGCATACCGGCAACGTTGAACATAACACCGGTAGAACCGTCGGATACCAGGGATACTGCTCCCACATCTACGTGACCACGGTCTATATAAAATTGTTTCCAGGCTTTTCTCAGTTCATCAGAAGTGAATTGTCTCATTCTCTCGGTCTCCTTGTCTCAATAATTACATCTTTCGGAAAATAAACCTACATTTCTACATTATAATGTTATCGTTTCGCCGCGTCAAGAATAAAACATCACTCATCCTCGTCTTCCAGGATCTCGTTCAATGCCTCTCTGGCCTCCTCGATCTCCTCTTTTTTGCCCTTTTTCAATGCAGCCTCGAAAACAGTGATATAACGATCCAGTTCTTTTCTTCGGTCTCCCAGTGCTTCCTCATACATCCGCTCCGCTCTGAGAAGCACAAGACGGTTCTCCTCCAGGTCTCTGGGCTGGATCTTCAGGTAGGACAATTCTTCCATTCGCTTCTGGATCTCATCATCCGTCATCTGGTTGTCCTGTCCCTTGATGATCATTTTCTGGGTCAGTCCGGTGGATACCACCTTGACTTCCACTTCCAGCAGGGAATTGATGTCATAGGTGTAAGTCACATCCACGGCTTCACTGCCTCTGGGCCCCTTGGGAACATCAATGTTCAGTTCTCCCAGAAACAGATTATTTCTGGCGAAACGGCTCTCTCCCTGTAGTACCCGGACGCGCACCTTGTCCTGATTGTCTCTGACAGTGTACAACTGCTCCGTATGACTGGCGGGGATCACGGTGTTGCGCTCAATGATGGGACAGAAACGGCCGTCTTCAAATTTGCCTTCCTCGTATTCCACCACGACTTCCGTTCCCAATGTAAAGGAGCATACATCCGTCAGAATGACTTCCTTTACCTCCGCCCGGCGTTCCTTCATGGCCGCCTGGATCGCCGCGCCCAGTGCCACGGCTTCGTCCGGGTTCAGTCTTGTATCCGGGAATTTGCGGAACAGTCTGATCAGGAAATCCCTGACCACCGACAGTCTGGTGGCTCCGCCGATCAGCAATACCTCATCGATGTCCGACAGCTTCAGTCCTGCATCCGCCAGACTCTTCTTCACCGGTTCCCTGATCTTCATTAGCAGTTCTTCGCACTCTTCCTCATATTCTTTTAAGGTGATCTCTGCCGTTTTGTTCTCTTCACCCAGCATAAGTTCCATGGTCACCGCAGTCTGATCACTGATTCCCCGCTTGGCTTCTTCTGCCTTTTTATAGAGACGCACCTGTTCTTTCTCCGACAGATCCTTATAATGCAGTCCTGTCTTTTGCAGAAAAAGCTTCGACATCACTTCCGTGAAATCTTCACCGCCAAGATAATTGTCTCCGGCTACCGCCCGCACCTCCAGAATATTGTGATACAGCTCCAGAATGGAGACATCAAAAGTTCCGCCGCCCAGGTCAAATACCAGAAATCTGGTGTCTTTTTCTTTTTCGTACAGGCCGTAGGCCACCGCTGCTGCAGTAGGCTCCGAGATCATACGCTCCACCTTCAGCCCGGCCAGTTCTCCGGCCCGCTTGGTGGCTTTTCTTCTCTTGTCGTCAAAATAGGCCGGTACACTGATCACGGCCTCTGTGACTTCTTCCCCCAGATAGGCTTCCGCATCTTCTTTCAGATAACGCAGGATCATGCTGGACAATTCTTCTGGACGGAACTTTTTGCCGGACAGGTCATAAGTGCGATCCGTTCCCATGCTGCGCTTAAATGCCTGCGCCACACTGTCGGGATAGAGGTTTCTGCGTTCCTGTGCCGTCTCCCCCACATAGACATTGCCGTTCTCATCCACGCTGACCACAGAGGGGGTCAGATGTTTTCCCAGGCGGTTGGGGATGATCACAGGTCCTTCCTCCGTAAATACTGCCACCAGACTGTTGGTGGTTCCCAAATCGATTCCGACTATCATATGTTTTCTTCTCTCTTCATTTTAATTTTTTACTTCTTCCCGAACAGCCTCTGCCAGAATCCCCGTTTCTCCGGCTGTGGCTTTTCCTTGTGAAAAGCGGCTACGGCAGGATCCGTATCCTTCGTCACCTGTTCCGAATGATACCAGTGCCAGATGGCCTGCAATCCCATTCCGGGATGTTCCTGCATCTGCTCTTTCAGCCGCTCCAGCGCTTCTTTCTCCCGACCCTTTTTCAGCATCTGCAGTAACCGTACCATCTCCAGTTCCTCGCAGACGGGATGTACACAGCCATGGCAGAAGGAACAGTCTTTGTCCAGTTGCAGGAGCGTATCCTGTTCCTCATCGGTGGCCGTATAATATCCCGCCAGATATTCGTGTACGATCCGAAGCTTCGGATATTTCAGATACACATCCTTGCCGCTTTTATCTTCTCTTTCCATGCAGGCTTTCAGCGCCTGTGCATAGTCAGCACCTTTCTTCTTATCTCCGTACAGGATGCATGCCAGGATCAGGTCCGCAATGTCATCCTTTTTGCTGAGATCCTCCTTATGGAAGATCAGTGCCTTATCCATATTCTTGATGGCCACTTTTCCGGAACCACAGATCAGCCCATACCATCCCAGATGGAAAAAGTAATCTTCGAAATACTCCTGAGTATTCCCGGTATTTTTCCCAAGCAGTTCGATCTTCTCCGGCCACGATGTCAGAATATTTCCGGCGATCGTCTTTTCCCCGCACCAGACACACAGATCCAGCTTTTCTCCTGCCGCATCCAGTACATTGACGAATGCCTTCTCCAGAACTTTTAATCCCTCCGTAGTCTTGTCATTGCAGGCCAGACATCTGGCGAAATCCCTCATACGGTTCCGGTCCCGTTCTCCGGCACTTCCCGTCATCTCACGGTATCTCCGGTAAAACTGTTCCGCCATTTCCGTATTGCCCAGCAAAAAATAAATTTCTGCCTGTTCCACAATCAGTTCCGGCCAGGCATGATTCTGTGTTCCGCTCTTTTCATAGAAAAATACACATTTTCTCAGGCAGATCATGGCTTCATCGTATTTGCCGCGGCATCTGTGGATCCGTGCCAGTCCCTTCCAGGCAAAAGGATTGGCCGGGTTCGTGGAAAGCGCCTTTTCATAATCCGCTTTTGCCGCCTCCAGACAGCCTGCCGCATTATGAAAATCTCCCCGCTCCACCAGTAAAAATTCACAAGGGTAGGCATACAGATATTCCGTAATGATCGGAAGTCCTCTCCGGTAAAATATGGTCTTGCCCGCTTCCAGTTTGTTCAGATATTCCTTCCGGAATTTATCTATGGCGTCATTCATCTGTTCCTGGGGAAGCCCCGTATTGGTCAGCTGCCATTCATAGGCATCCAGGATCACACTTTTGACATTATTATCCTTCGCCTGTTGTAACAGTTCCTTCAGTTCCTCCGGATGTGTCAGATCCATGTACACCTTTGCCATCATTTCATAGGCCTTGACATAGGTTGGAAAATAATTTAGACAGGCTCTGCCGTTCTGGATCACCCCTGCTGCATTCCACTGCCTCTTCGCCGCTTCCAGTTCGTTGGCATATGCAGCGTAAACCTGATAATCCCCGATCAGTTTCTGGGATATCTCCGCACAGCGTTCATACTCTTCCATCTCCACATAGATCTGTGCCTTTTCGATCAGCATACCGATATCCTTTGGTGTTCCGGTCTCGGCTTTTTCCTCTTCCGCAATGGCTTCGGCGAATTTTTCCGGCTGTACATAGCCATAAGCCCGATAGCACTGCATCCGGATCATATGTGACTGTCGGATCCGGTCTCTGTCTTTTTCCTCCTCTTCGGCATCCGTATCCCGGAGGATCTTTTTCTCCAGGCTTTCTTCCCATTTGGCTGCCGTGGAAATTGCCTTCTCATATTCTGCCGCTTCTGCCAGCAGTTTTGTCATAAGTCCCAGATATTCCTCACGCCTGTCCGCAGGAACTTTTGCTTCCAGCTCCCTGACCGTGCGGATTCCCAGATCGGTCCTGCCATCCTGCAGATAACACCAGCCCAGATCCAGTCCCAGACCGGGATCATGGTTCTGCGCATATTCCCGTTTCATTTCCCGTTCCAGTTCGGTGTTGATCTTCTGCAGTGTCTCCAGAAATGTGTTGTCTCCGCCTACGGAAAGAATCTCTTCCGCACATTTTTTTGCCTCTTTATAGTTCCCCTGCTCATAATACCAGTCCGTCAGGCGCAGGTTCGCCATGTAGTGTTTCGGCAGCTTCTCCCGAAGACTCTCATAAATAGCAGACGCTTCTACGCGCCCTTCATTTCTCCACAGTATTTCCGCCGTATTGTAAGCGATCAGATCATCCTCCGGATATCTTGCAGACAGTTTCTTTAACAAAGTAATGGCTTCTGCGGTCTGTCCCTTTTCTTCATAGAGGGACGCACGGCAGATCTCCATAACAGGGTGGGTAATCCCCAGAGCATCCCCACATCCGATCATCTGCTCCGCTTCCTGTAATTTTTTCTCCTGCAGCGCCTGATAAGCTCTGTCATAATATTGCAGAAACTGATCGTAATCCGCATCTTCCGCACCACGGAACTCGGAAAAATCCACTTCTTCCCCGGATTCGCACTTATGTACCATATAGCTTACAAACTGTGCCGGAAAGCGCTCTCTGAAGGCCCCCGCATTCTGTACAATGTGGATTTTCTCATCCAGAAGCTTCCAGATTGCGGTCGACAGCTTATAATGTTCCATCAGAAAACGAAGCAGATAAGTGGTGCAGTTTTCCTCTTCCTCCAGAGAAAGAAAGTCATCCGCCTCAAAAAGCGCTTTCCATTTTTCCACATCACAGCGGTCCGTAATATTCTCATAGACCTTCCGAACACCACGTACCCACTGTCCAGCCGGAGTATCGTCCTCCAGCGTCGGTTCCGCCTCCTCGTTCTCTTCTGCATCCGGCGTTCCGGCATAGCGGCAGGCCTCCTCATAAGCCATCCGCAGTCGCTTGAAGCCTTCCGGATCATCCTCCGGATTCGTTACCGTCAGCTTGTCACGATAGGCATTCTTCAGTGCCCTTTCGTCTTTTGTCTGTTCGATTCCCAGAATCTGAAACACTTCGATCGGTTCCACGCTGTCCCCTCCACTGTAAGTATCAAAGTTTTCGTACCAATAGAAAAAGATATTGAAAAGGAGCAGAAAAATCTTTCTGCTCCTGAATAGTGATCTTAGAATGTAAACTTATCTGCAAAGTAAGCATCCAGATCTTTGATAGCAACACGCTCCTGCTCCATGGAATCACGGAAACGTACGGTAACACAGCCATCTGTCTCGGAATCAAAATCGTAAGTTACGCAGAAAGGAGTTCCGATCTCGTCCTGACGACGATATCTCTTACCAATGTTTCCTCTGTCATCAAATTCACAGTTGTATTTCTTGGAAAGCTCTGCGTAGATCTTCTCCGCACCCTCGTTCAGTTTCTTGGACAGAGGCAGCACACCGATCTTTACCGGTGCCAGTGCAGGATGGAAATGAAGCACAGTACGAACATCGCCGCCCTCTAACTCTTCCTCATCGTAAGCTGCACACAGGAATGCCAGAACCACTCTGTCTGCACCAAGAGAAGGCTCAATAACGTAAGGGATGTATTTTTCCTTCTTCTCATCATCGAAGTAAGTCATATCCTCGCCGGAGGTATTGGCATGCTGGGTCAGATCATAATCGGTTCTGTCCGCAATACCCCACAGTTCGCCCCATCCGAAGGGGAACAGGAACTCAATATCGGTGGTTCCCTTACTGTAGAAGCACAGTTCCTCAGGAGAGTGATCACGAAGTCTCATCTCGTCTTCCTTGATGCCAAGAGACAGCAGCCAGTCACGGCAGAAGCCTCTCCAATACTGGAACCACTCCATATCGGTACCCGGCTCACAGAAGAACTCCAGCTCCATCTGCTCGAACTCTCTGGTACGGAAAGTGAAGTTACCGGGTGTGATCTCATTACGGAAAGACTTACCAATCTGTCCGATACCGAAAGGAATCTTCTTACGGGAAGTTCTCTGTACATTTTTAAAGTTAACGAAAATACCCTGTGCAGTCTCGGGTCTTAAGTAAACGGTGTTCTTGGCATCCTCGGTAACACCCTGGAAGGTCTTGAACATCAGGTTGAACTGACGGATATCGGTAAAGTTATGCTTGCCGCAGGTAGGGCAGGGAACATTATGCTCTTCGATGAAATTCTTCATCTCTTCCTGGCTCCAGCCGTCTACACTGCCTTCGATGGCAATACCGTTCTCCTCACAGAAATCCTCGATCAGCTTATCCGCACGGAAACGCTCATGACATTCCTTACAATCCATCAGAGGATCAGAGAAACCGCCCAGATGTCCGCTGGCTACCCATGTCTGGGGATTCATCAGGATCGCACAGTCCACACCTACATTATAGGGGCTCTCCTGAATAAACTTCTGCCACCATGCCTTTTTCACATTGTTCTTCAGCTCTACGCCAAGGTTACCGTAATCCCAGGTATTTGCCAGACCTCCGTAAATCTCGGAACCGGGATATACAAAACCTCTTGCCTTCGCCAGGGCTACGATCTTCTCCATTGTTTTTTCCATGTCAGTACCAAACCTTTCTTGCTCTATATTTGTATTGCTGTATAACTTACTTTTTCATCAGTATCGTAACGACACCGTCGGACTGTGACGCATCCACATAACCGTCCTCTCCCATGACAACTCCCTCACTGAGATACAGCACCGGGTAGGGACAATAAATATATGCGCTTGCATTCGTAATGATCATGTGGTTCTTATCCAGAGCCTTGTTCAGCTTCTGCTCCTCCGCCGGTGTACCGTCTGCGGCACTTACCAGTCCCAGATCCACGCTGATCCCCTCGGCCAGTGCTTCCACTCTGGTTCCATAGAACAGCTCCTGTTCATTATAATCCGCATAACTCTCCGTATCGGCGAATTCCTGCACCACCTGAACCGTAGCGCCTTCTTCCAGCATCTGCACTGTCTTCACAGCCATAGGAGGTTCTGCTGCATCTCCATGTGCGGCGTTAAATTCCTCTGCTTCTTCCTGTACCATCTGTGTAAGACCGTCCAGACTGTAGAAATCCTTGTCAAACGTATTCACCAGATAGGATACTACTTTTCCGTTCTTCTCCACCACCAGAGAAGTATTCACCACCGTCTCCGGAAGCTTTGCTGCCTTGCCGCAGCCGGTCAGGGACAGCATCAGAACACCTGACAGCATTGCCGAAATAACCTTTTTTGTGATATCGTGCCTCATAAATGAGTCTCCTTTTTTGGCATCAGCCATATCCGATTTTAACATAGAGTTTTGAGTATTTCAAGACTTTTGAACGACCTGTCCATGAAACGTTTCCGATATTCCGAGGCAATTCCCTTCAGTTCGTCAAGAACTTTGTCCGATACCGTAAATGTATATAATTTTTCTATGGGACTTTGTGCTATGTAGCTTAAGGCATACAGGGTGGATTCCTCCAGTCTGCGGCCTGCCGGCGGCCCGGGGTACTCTCCGTTCACTGCAATTGCTTTCAGTTCAAAGATACTGCGTACCAGTTCATTGGGCAGTGCCGGAGCACACAATGCTCTGAGAGACTGATACACTAACTTCAACATCTCCCGTTCATCGTTATTTTCTCTGCAATAAAAGTCCGCCACTTCCGCAAAGTACATGCCATAGCAGGCTCCAATATAATCTGTCAAAAGTTCCGGAAAAAAATTCTGGATATCCGCTTCGGATATGGTATAAGATGTTCTCCCCTCATAGAGGCGAAAGGTACCAAAAGCAAAAGGGTTGGTCGCTGCCGCCAGCCGGTTGCCCGGTTTTCTCGCCCCTCTGGCAAAAGCAGTGATCTTCCCTTTTTCTCTGGTAAGCAGGCTCACAATCCTGTCATATTCACCGAACGGTGTCTGTTTTAATACAATTCCTGTTACATACAGGGATTCCTGCATGATCCATCCTCCCGGGCGTTAAGGTCTGTACATCCTTCCGCCCTGCAGTCCACTGAGGTGCTGCTACAGCACGCATTGGGAAAATCTGTCCCCTCCGTACTCCGCAGATAATTCAGGTAATCCTCCACTCTGCCGGTATGTTCAAATTGCTGCCAGTAATTCGTGAACTGCATCCTGCGCATCCCCCTCTTCTTATCAGTTTATCAGTGTGTCATCCTCTGTAAAAATAGGGTCTGCAAATTTTACTTTTCTATTCGCCCATCTCAATGTCTTTCGGATTATATCCGAAGTTTTTGAGCAGGATATCGCTGTCTCTCCAGTCCTTCTTCACCTTCACCCAAAGCTGTAAATTGACTTTCATTTCCAGCATATCTTCGATCTCCGGGCGGGCCTGGGAACCGATCTTTTTCAACATCTGGCCACCCTTACCGATGATGATCCCCTTGTGGGAATCTCTCTCACAGATAATGGTAGCTTCGATGTCGCAGATGCTGCCTCTCTCTTTCATGCTCTCCACCGTCACGGCAATGCCGTGAGGGATCTCTTCGGATAAAAGACGCAGTGCCTTTTCCCGGATCAGCTCCGCAACAATCTGACGCATGGGCTGGTCGGTGATGGTGTCTTCATCATAAAAGGCCGGACCGTAGGGCAGATATTTCAAAATGCACTGGATCAGTACATCCGTGTTGTCGCCCTTTAAGGCGGACACCGGGACGATCTCGCAGAAATCCAGTTCCTTGCGGTAGGTGTCAATGAATGCCAGGATATCGTCCTTTTTCACGGTGTCCGTCTTGTTGATCACAAGGATCACGGGAGTCTTGGTCTTTTTCAGCTGCTCGATGATATGACGTTCTCCGGCACCGATGAAATTCGTGGGCTCCACCAGCCACAAAATTACATCCACATCATTTAACGTATGCTCCGCCACATTTACCATGTAATCGCCCAGTTTGTTTTTCGCCTTGTGAATGCCGGGGGTATCCAAGAATACGATCTGTCCCTCGTCCAGCGTCAGTACCGTCTGGATACGGTTACGCGTGGTCTGCGGTTTGTTGGATGTGATGGCGATCTTCTGTCCGATCAGTCGGTTCATCAGCGTAGATTTCCCTACGTTGGGACGTCCGATCAGGGTGGCAAAGCCGGATTTATATGCCGGATTTTCGTTCATTTTTTATTTCTCCTGTTCTTTCTTGTTTTCTGTTACCTCTGTATTTTGCAGAGTTTTCTGCATTTTTGCTTCCGCTTCGGCGAATTTTTTCTGTTCCTCCGTACGGATCCGTTTGGTGCGCTTTTTAATCTTCTTTAAGATTAGTACGATCACTGCGATCACGATCGCCCAGATCACCAGATAAGGAATATGGATCACGAACCAGATCGCTGCTTCCTTCAAGCCCTCGCCGATATTTTTCAGACTATCCACAAATCCGGTGGAAATACGCTCCCAGACGGTCTCCTCTTCCACAGGTGTATAGACCTCTACCTCATCAATATAAAGGTATACGGTGCTGTAGTCAACCCGGTTATCATAGCTGCGAAGCTGGGATTCCATGCTTTCTAACTGGTATCTGACATCCGACAGACGCTGTTCGATGGTAATAATATCTTCCACACTCTCTGCCTGCTCCAGAAGCTGTAATAATCTCTCCTGCTCCGTCCGCAGGGCATCCCTGTGGCTCTGCAGGTCTACATATGTCAATGTTACATCCTGCACATTCTCCGAACGGCTGGTCACATTGCCCAGCTCTGAGACCGTATTCTGGAACTCCTCCAGTCTGTCCTTCGGGATGCGGATGGTCAGATTGGCATTCCTTGTAGAACGATAACTATAATATGTACTGCCGTTATAGGCATCCAGACTTTCGATATAGCCGCCGAGCTCTGTTACTTTATTCTCTACCGCACTTAACAGCTTATCATACTCCCTGGTCTCGACATCCATATTCACGGTCTTGATCAGTTTCCGGTCTGCTGTGGCTGCAGTCTCCTCAGGCACTGTATTACTTGTGTCCTGAGCATTTCCTTCGGAATCGTACCCTTCTGTCATGCCAAATCCATCTTCATAAGCGGACGCCTCCGGTGCAGCTGCCTCATTGGAAGCAGCAGAATAATCCTCATCCATGAGATCACTGATGCCGTAACTGCCCTTCGATGAGCTGCCGCAGGCGGTCAGCGATAATATCATGCCGGCAGTGAGCAACCCTGTAATGATCTTTGTTTCAAAATTTCGTTTTTTCATAACCCTCTCCGTTCTGCGGACGGCATCCTGACAGCCTGTCGGATCCGCCTGCTGTTGACTTTTTATTGTTCACCCCTATAAACGAAATAATATCATAAAAGTTCTTTATTTATTTGATCTTTTTACGATTCAGAACCACTTTTGCAAAATCGCAGCTTTCCTTTTGCCGCTTTAAAACAGATTTTCCACCTTCAGGAATCTGTCCTGTTCTTCCTTTACCTTAGAAGCCGTACCTACGACACAGAGCAGATCCTCCTGCATAAATGCCCGGATATGTGCGGACAGTGCCCGGATATCCTCAACGGTAGCGGACAGCAGCTCGTCACGTTCTCTCTGTAATGCTGCATCGTCCAGTCCCGTCATATAGGCACTCAGAGAATACAGTCCCTTCGCTGCCGGATTCATAGGCACATCCAGATCACTGACAGCACCGATGATATACTGGGTCATGGTACGCTCATCCGCGGTAAATTCTGCAATGGCATCCGCTGCCTTCTCATATATATCAATCGTCTTGCCGAGGTTGGGATCTCTGTATGAGACAAAATAGCTGTCACCGGATCTGCCGAAGCTGCACATACAGCCGTAGGCGCCTCCCTTTACACGGACATTGACCCACAGATATTCATAGCCCAGCATGACCTTCAGCACTCTTAGGGCTCCGGTATATTTCAGTCCGCTCTTGCGGAAATTACCGGCACGACATACATAATTGACCTGACCGGAGGTTAAGAAGCCTTCGTTCTTCCGGGAGACTTCCGGAATATAATGTGCTTTTTCCACGGATCCGGTATAGAGTGCTGCCTTAAAGGCTTCCACCGGGGCATCCAACAATCCCACTGCCTTCTCTTCACCGACGAAATCCACCATGAGATTCTCCGGACGGAAGATCATTTTTAATAACGTCTGTAAGATCTCCACCAGTTCTTCTTTTTTCTCGTCAAAATGTGCTTCCAGCCCGGTGATCAGGCGATAGAACGGGATGCCGGAGATCTCCTCACTGACAGCTCCGGGAATGCTGCCGTAGGACATGGCTCTTCCGGCTGCCACACTATGTCCGCCGGACGTCATCTGTGCCTGCATGCGGGACTTGCCCTCCGCCAGGATCTCATAGAGACGCTTGGTGTCCGTGAAATCACTGGTCATAACGATCTCACGCATCAGATCGATGGCATCCGCAATACGATCATAGAACACCTTCGTCTTCAGCTCCAGAGTCAATGTAAATTCATCCGTATCCTGCAATCTGCCATACACATTGTTCACCGCAGCCATGCCGCCGGTGACCAGGTTCATCTCATTATAGAGATCTCCATAAGTATAGTTTTCTGTATTGAGGAGCCCAAGACAGCCTTTTAAGATGCCGATATACGGAAAATATTTTCCGGGGATCTGATCCAGTCTGAAGATCAGACGTAAGTATCCGATACCGTTGGTAAACAGATCATGATACAAAAGTGTGGTATCCCCAATACTCCGTACCTCGTTCACCGGGAGATTTGCCTCTTTTTTCATATCCTCCCGCTTCAATAGAGGAATCTTCTCCAGATCTTCCTTCGCATCCTCACTCTCCTGGAACTCGTTCAGTTTACGGAAGGTCTCTTTTACAGCTTCCAGTTCTTCCGGACTCATGGCTGCTTTCACCTGTGCCATTTTCTCACGCTGTTTCTGTTCCTGTTCCTCTAAAAGTCCAAGCTTCGGCTGCAGGATCACCACGCTGCGGTGCGTATTGTCCAGCAGGTATTTTTGTACCAGACCCTCAAAATATCCGGTCTTAACCTCCTTACGAAGCTCGGCAAAGGTATTGTTCGCCTCGATATGAATGAACGGCAGTCTGTCGTCATACAGCCAGCTGTCCAGCACCTGTAAACCATACATCAGTCCCTTGGGATAAGAACCGAAATCTGCCTCTCTGTATTTGAATTCGTAGTAATTGATACCGGCAAGCAATGCCTTCTCGTCGAAGCCTTCCGCTGCCAGCTTCTCGAGTACTTCTTTCGTTACCTGTAAAAATTCCTGTTCTTTTTCTACGGAAGTATCCTTCGCCACGACACTGAAATATGGCTGACGGATACCGTTCTCGTAGATGCTGTAGACATCCTTGCCAATGCCACGGTCTACCAGCGCCTGCTTTAAGGGTGCTCCGGGAGCGGAGCACAGCGCATAGTCCAGGATCTGAAATGCAATGTAGAGCTTCGGATCCAGGCTGTCACCGACGCAGAAGTTCTGGGACAGATAGGTATTCTCTTCTTCGTCCTCTCCCTCGCCGATGGGACAGTCTCTGACAATACGGCCGGGCTTGTCGAAAGCCGGCTCCTCGGTCACTTCGGAGTCCACCTTAAGAGCATCGTAAGCAGACAGATAATGTTCGTCGATAAAGGTCAGCTTCTCCGCCATATCCATGTTACCATAGAGATAGATATAGCTGTTGGAGGGATGATAGAACTTCCGGTGAAAATCCAGGAACTCTTCGTACGTCAGCTCCGGGATCACCTCCGGATCACCTCCGGACTCACAGCCATAGGTGGTATGCGGATACAGAGAGTTCATGATCTCCCTCTCCAGCACATCATCCGGAGAAGAAAATGCTCCCTTCATCTCGTTGTAGACCACACCGTTGACCTTCAGCTCTTCCTCGTCACCTTCGAGCTCATAATGCCAGCCTTCCTGCCGGAAAATGGATTCGTTTTTATAAATATTCGGGTAAAATACGGCATCCAGATAGACATGCATCAGGTTCTGGAAATCCTTGTCATTACAGCTTGCCACAGGGTATACGGTCTTATCCGGATAGGTCATGGCATTTAAAAAAGTATTTAAAGAACCTTTTACCAGTTCCACAAAAGGATCCTTCACCGGGAATTCCTTCGAGCCACATAATACGGAGTGCTCCAGGATATGTGCCACGCCGGTGGAATCCTTCGGGGTGGTACGGAAACCAATGTAAAATACTTTGTTCTCATCGTCATTGGATACCAGTGCCACTCTTGCTCCGGTCTTCTTATGACGGCACAGATAGGTCACGCTGTTGATGTCGGGGATCTCCCGTTTCTCTATGATCTCGTATGTGGATAAATCTTCTACTCTCATTTATTTACGTCTCCTACTTTTTAGCTTAATCGATTTCTCCGCTCTTCGAGCTCCCGAAATCGTAACGCCCATTCGCAATTCGGACTATCGTCCTTCTTGCTCATGTTCGTTTGCTCCCCTCATAGAAAGCCTTCGCTGCCTGCAAGCAGTCGCGTATGCTTTCTATGGGTGAGCTTAATCTATCAAAAGCCTGCCAATGCCAGCTTGCTCATGGAGATTTCCTGGATCACGACGCCCTTTGCCTCTTTTTCTTCCGGGGTCATGGCGGTCAGTTCCCGGATGTTCAGCTCCTTCGTCACATACCGTTTCTTCCCTCTGCCGAAGATCCCTTTTTTCTCCTCGATGATATTGATCTTCACTCTTGCCTTGATCCGGTCGTAGATCTTGACCAGAAAGCTGTCCGGCTTCAAATAATACAGATGGGTTTCCAGCGTATCCTCGGGATCCACTTCCTTTTCCGCTAAAATATAGCGTTCCACGATCAGGCGGAATTTAAACGCCACATCATCCTGCTCCAAAAGCTCTGCAAAAGTATATTTTGCACCTATGTAGACCTTTGCCGTGTCCTGCAGGCTGTATTTATAGTTCTCATAAACTGTCTTTTGCATTGTTGTCGATATCCTCAATCTTAAAACCGCTCATCCGCACCGCATCCTCGATCATTTTGCGGGACATGCCGGTCTCCTCCATCAGTTCCTCTATGGTCACCTTGCGTTGCAATTCCTCCGCCAGTTCTCTGGCTTTGTCCGCCACCTTGTTGACTTTGTCTTCCACCCGCTTGTCGATCTTGGAATTCTCCGCATGCTCGGCAATATATTCTTCCATGGCATCCATGATCATCTTACCCAGCATTCCTTCCACTTCCTGTGGTTTCTCCAGACTGCCCAGCATAGTAACACCAAAAGACAGTGCCAGATTACCTTCACCTACCAGATCCTCCAGCAGAACGCCCTGTCCGGCGTAAAGCTTCGCGATCTCCGCCACATCTGCCAGATGAATCTCGATCAGGCGCTGCTGCGCATCCGCCTCACCTGCCATGGCAGACATAGCAAATGCCAGCTTCTCCCCATCAGTGTAGGTGGGTAACTCCGCCACCTCGTTCAGATATTCCTGTAAATAATCCTTTTCCTCATCCGTCAGGAATTCGTCGGGATCCATGGGCTGTCCGATACCTATTTTATGTTTCAACAGATAGTCAAATACCATCTGCAATTGTTCACCGCTTAAGTCAAGTTCCGCGAAGGCATCCTTTACCTGTTCTTCGCTGATGCAGTTCCCCTGCTCCTTGGCGGTCTTGCGGACCTGCTCCAGGGTCTTGGCAAATAATACTTCTTTGTTCATATAAAAATTCTCCTTTATAATAATACACTTTCTCCGTGCTTCGTACTCTCGAAAGTGTACATCACTTCACGTGCTCATGCGTAAACAGATGATACTGGCAATATTCGTAGTTGCCGTTGCATTTAGAACAGAAACGGAACTCCAGGCTCGGATCGTCCTCTTCCGTCCTGCCGCAGATCGCGCATTTATGCCTCGTAGCTTTAGTTCTGCCTTCGTTTGTTTTTCTCTCAAATTGAGCCCTGCGGTGCATCTGTTTCGGCGAGATGCGGCTTTTGTGCATTCTGTAAAAGTATAACACAAAATTAAGTAAGGATGCCACAATTGCAAATTTCGTAAACAGGCTGCCTACAATCACATAGTAAACCATCAAAACGGCATCCAGGATTCCCATCCATTTTACTTTTACGGGAATCACGAACATTAAGAGCACCTGCATATCCGGATAAGTTGCTGCAAAGGCAAGGAAGATCGACAGGTTGATGTAATAGGTACTGAATGCATAAGAACCACGGTAAAATAACACAGACGCTGCCTCGGCAGCCATACCTCCGGTGATCAGGTAAGCAAATCCCATGCACAGAAAGCTTCCGATAATGGTGAACAACATGCCTGAGAAAATATACACATTATAACGGTAGGTCCCCCAGGTGCGCTCCAGAGTAGACCCCAGACTGTAATAGAAAAACAACATAATGATCGTAAAAATGTCCAGGCTGTCAGGGGGCACGATCACCCAGGTCACCAGTCTCCAGATCTGTCCGTGCAGGATCCGGTAAGGATCCAGTGTCAAAAAGCCCAGCAGGTTCGTACCGCCTGCAGCTCCCATCAGTTGGATGATATATCCCGCCACATAGCACATGATCAGTACGAGTGTGAGGTTCGGAATGGCATATTTGCCGAATTTTTTCTCAAATTTGCTCATAAAGTCGTTTCTCCGTTTCTATTAATTACCTATTCGTTTTTTCTCTATCGAGATTGTAACATCCACAGGACAATAAGTAAACCGCACGTTCAAAAGTTTATAGAATTACTATTTATTTCATTTTTTCTTTACACAATTTTAACGACATCGTTTTTTCTTTGTTCGTTGCATTATGGTTTTTTTTGTCGTATAATGAAAAAAGTTTTTTGAAAGAAAACCCGCATAAATTAAGAAGTAATTCTGTAACTCATCATTGACCTTCTGAATAGTTACAGCATTTTATCAGGAAGGATGTATCACATGAATTCACAGGAAAAATACGCAACACTCGGCATAGATATCGGTTCTACCACTGTCAAGATTGCGATTTTAGATGAGCACCACAATATTTTATTTTCCGATTATGAGCGTCATTTTGCCAATATCCGGGAGACTCTGTCTGCCCTTCTTAAGAAGGCTTATGACCAGCTGGGCGAATTGCAGCTGCACCCCATGATCACAGGCTCCGGCGGACTGACGCTAGCCAATCACTTAGGTGTTCCTTTTACGCAGGAGGTGGTAGCTGTGGCTACTTCCCTGCAGGAGCTGGCACCCAAGACCGACGTAGCCATTGAGTTAGGCGGTGAGGATGCGAAGATCATCTATTTCGAAGGCGGTAACGTGGAGCAGCGTATGAACGGCATCTGCGCCGGCGGTACCGGTTCCTTCATCGACCAGATGGCGAGTCTGATCCAGACGGATGCTTCAGGCTTAAACGAATATGCGAAAAATTATAAATCCCTCTACACCATCGCGGCCCGCTGCGGTGTATTTGCCAAGACCGATATCCAGCCGCTGATCAACGAAGGCGCTACCAAGGAAGACCTGTCTGCTTCTATTTTTCAGGCTGTGGTGAACCAGACTATTTCCGGTCTGGCCTGCGGTAAGCCGATCCGCGGTCATGTAGCATTCTTAGGCGGACCGCTTCATTTCCTGTCTGAGTTAAAGGCTGCTTTCATCCGTACTTTACATCTGGATGACGAGCACATCATCGATGTGGACAACTCGCATCTGTTCGCAGCCATCGGCTCCGCACTGAACGCTAAGGAAGATGTCTGCATCAGCCTGTCCGATATGGTGAAAAAGCTGTCCTCCGATATCAAGATGGAATTTGAAGTGGAACGCATGGAGCCCCTGTTTGCAGACAAGTCTGCATATCAGGAGTTCGTAGAGCGTCACAGTAAGCATCATGTAACCACCGGTGATCTGCAGTCCTATCAGGGCAAAGCATTCCTGGGTATCGATGCCGGTTCCACCACCACGAAGATCGCACTGGTGGGCGAGGACGGATCCCTGTTATATTCCTTCTACTCCGGCAACGACGGAAGTCCGTTAAAGACCGCGATCCGTTCCCTGAAGGAGATCTACTCTCTCCTGCCCGAGGGTGTGGAGATCGTGCGCTCTTGTTCCACCGGTTACGGCGAAGCGCTGATGAAGGCCGCTTTCCTGTTAGATGACGGTGAAGTAGAGACCGTGGCACATTACTATGCCGCTGCATTCTTCGATCCCAGCGTCGACTGTATCTTAGACATCGGCGGTCAGGACATGAAGTGCATCAAGATCAAGAATCAGACTGTAGACAGCGTGCAGTTGAACGAAGCATGTTCCTCCGGCTGCGGCTCCTTTATTGAGACCTTTGCCAAGTCCCTGAACTACACCGTGCAGGATTTTGCTCAGGCTGCCCTGTTCGCAGAGCATCCGATTGACCTGGGTACCCGTTGTACCGTATTCATGAACTCCAAGGTAAAGCAGGCGCAAAAGGAAGGTGCTTCCGTAGCGGATATCTCCGCAGGACTTGCCTACTCCGTTATCAAGAATGCTTTATTTAAGGTGATCAAAGTCTCTGATGCTTCTGAGCTTGGTAAAAATATCGTGGTACAGGGCGGTACCTTCTACAACGATGCGGTGCTTAGAAGCTTTGAAAAAATTGCGAACTGTCAGGCCATCCGTCCCGACATCGCCGGTATCATGGGTGCTTTCGGTGCAGCGCTGATCGCCAGAGAGCATTACGAGGACGGTTACGTGACCACCATGCTGGATTATCAGAAGATCTGCGACCTGCAGTTCGAGACCAGTATGGCAAAATGTAAGGGTTGTACCAACAACTGCCGTCTGACCATCAATAAGTTCTCCGGCGGCCGTCAGTTCATCTCCGGCAATCGTTGCGAACGCGGTATCGGTGGTCAGAAGAATGCCCATAATGTACCGAACTTATACGAATATAAATTACATAGATTATTCTCCTATGAATCCCTGGACGTCGACAAGGCTCCCAGAGGTGTGGTAGGTATCCCCAGAGTACTGAATATGTACGAGGACTATCCGTTCTGGTTCACATTTTTCACCGAACTGGGCTACCGCGTGGTACTCTCTCCCAGCTCCAACCGCAAGATCTACGAGCTCGGTATTGAGTCCATCCCCAGTGAATCCGAGTGTTACCCGGCAAAGCTGGCTCACGGTCATGTGACCTGGCTGATCCGACAGGGTATTAAGTTCATCTTCTATCCTGCGCTGTTCTATGAGCGTAATGAATTCGAAGATGCGAACAACCATTACAACTGCCCCATCGTTACTTCTTATTCCGAGAATATCAAGAATAACGTGGAGGAAATCGCCGGCGGTGAGATCACCTTCCGCAATCCGTTTATGTCCTTCAGGGATCTGGGAACGGTGACGGATGCACTGACGAAGGAATTCACCGAGATTCCCGCTGCTGAGATCGCCGCAGCCTGCGAAAAGGGCTGGCAGGAGCTGGCGAATGCCCGTCACGATATGGAGAAAAAAGGTGAAGAAACGCTGGAATATTTACGTCAGACCGGCAAACGCGGTATCGTGCTGGCTGGCCGTCCTTATCATGTAGACCCGGAGATCAACCACGGAATTCCCGAGCTGATCACCTCCTACGATATGGCTGTGCTTACCGAGGATTCCATCTCCCATCTGGCAAAACCGGAACGCCCCCTGATCGTATCTGACCAGTGGATGTACCACTCCAGATTATATGCGGCCGCAAGCTATGTGAAGACGGTAGAGAATCTGGATCTGATCCAGCTGAATTCTTTCGGTTGCGGTCTGGATGCCGTTACCACCGATCAGGTGAACGATATCCTCTCCGGCTCCGACAAGATCTACACCTGTTTAAAGATCGATGAGGTCAACAATCTGGGTGCGGCGCGTATCCGTATCCGTTCCCTGTTGTCCGCGATCCGTGTCCGTGAGAAACTGGGCAAGCACCGCACCATCCGTTCTTCCGCTATTGAGAAGGTACCGTTCACCGAAGAGATGCGTAAGGACTACACCATCATCTGTCCGCAGATGTCCCCGATCCACTTTGAGATCTTACAGCCTGCGTTCAATGCCTGCGGTTACAATTTCGTCGTATTGGACAATGACAACAAGCACTCCGTGGATGTAGGTCTGAAATACGTTAACAACGATGCCTGCTATCCCTCCCTGCTTGTAGTCGGACAGATCATGGAAGCTCTGCTGTCCGGCAAATATGACCTGAACAAGACCGCCATTATCATGAGCCAGACCGGTGGCGGATGCCGTGCGACGAACTATATCGGCTTCATCCGCCGTGCCCTGAAGAAAGCAGACATGGAGCAGATCCCTGTCATCTCCCTGAACCTGGCGGGTATCGAGAGCAATCCCGGCTTCCACCTGAACGCAGATCTGATGCTGCGTGCAGCGGTAGGTGCCGAGTTCGGTGATATCTTCATGCGTTGTGTTTACCGGATGCGTCCTTATGAAGCAACTCCGGGGTCTGTGGATGCCTTACATAGAGAATGGCTTAAGAAGGTACAGGATTTCGTATCTGCGAAGCATATCAGTATAGGCAAGTTCCGCAGAATGTGTACCGAGATCATCCGTGATTTCGATGCGATTCCGGTACTGGATATCAAGAAGCCCCGCGTCGGCGTGGTCGGCGAGATCCTGGTGAAATTCTCTCCTGCCGGCAATAACCATCTGGTAGAACTGTTAGAGAGCGAGGGGGCGGAGGCTGTGGTTCCCGACCTGATCGACTTCATGCTATACTGCTTCTACAACCAGATCTACAAAGCAGAGCACTTAGGCACCAGCAAAAAGACCGCGAAGATCTCCGCGCTGGGCATCTGGGCGATCGAGCATATCCTGCGCGGCTCTGCCGTGAAGGCATTTGAAGAAAGTAAGCATTTCGATGCCCCCACCAGCATCTACAAGATCGTCTCCTATGCGGAGCCCATCGTATCCATCGGCAACCAGACCGGTGAAGGTTGGTTCTTAACCGGTGAGATGGTCGAGCTGATCAAGGAAGGCGTACCAAACATCGTATGTACCCAGCCCTTCGGCTGCCTGCCGAACCACGTCGTAGGTAAGGGCGTTATCAAGGCCCTGCGGAAGGCATATCCTTCCTCGAACATCGTGGCCATCGACTACGATCCCGGTGCTAGCGAAGTCAACCAGCTCAACCGAATCAAGCTCATGCTCTCCACAGCCCAGAAGAATCTGAAAAAGAGCGAGAGTGTGGAATAAAGAAACTATTTTTGATATGTGCGGTAATTTGCAGTAATGGCTGCACCCACGGCTGGGGATTCGTAGAATCCCTGCCGCGGGTGTTTTTGACATCCCAATTATTTTTCACCAATTATTTTTTCTTAACAAATCTCTTTTCAAGCTTCCGTATATCATGCTATAATGTGTTTTAATATTAAGCAGCCGCCGTCCTAATTTTCTGCATGGTTTCATGCCGCACGAATCATAACACTAATTACCCGTGCGCAGCGCCTGTGACATCGTGATCTCCACCTGTATGTAGTGACATCTACGGCACAATACATATGTGCAGTTTCCTGTTGGACATTTTCGCTATAAGCTGTTTTGGGGCTGTTTTAGTACAAAATTTCTTATTTTTCTTCTTTTTTTGTATCAAATTTGCCTTTTTCATTTAATCTGATACAATTCCCCCTTTTTTCACTTGAAAATCCATTGTTTTTGTATTTTTTTCCGCTATTTCCCCCTATTTACACCAAAACATTTCGAAAGGAGGGTCAAGTCCTTTTTTGTGTGTAAATTCACTTTCAGTCTATTAGGCTACTGTATTTTATGCGGCGTTCTTGCGGAACTTTGCAAGGATGCTGCTTTGTTTTTCATAGTATTCTGTCATATCGAATAACCGATTACAATTGCTCCAATCATTGTGGTCATCGTACAATATCGCACCTATTAACCTTATGATTGATTCTGTGTTAGGAAAGATTCCGATTACTTTTTCTCGTCTTCTTATTTCGCGATTTTCTCTTTCGATTATGTTACTTGTGCGTAATGCTATTCGATATTTTGATGGAAGATTCATAATTACTATTGCATCTTCAAACCCCGAATCTAAGATTTCCATTGCTTCTCCTGCGATTTCCTGATATTCTTCAATAATTGAATTTTTCAATCTCCGTGCTTCACTAATAGTAGACGTATTAAACATATCTTTTAATTCAGATGCCAGCCCTGAACTATATTTCTTGGGGCATTTGTCAATAATGTTTCTTGTAAAATGTGCCTGACAACGCTGCCATGTTGAGCCTGGAAAACTTTCCTTTATTGCATCCACAAGACCTGTGTGGGCATCCGAAATAACAAAGTCAACACCTCTAAGGCCCCGGCTTTTTAAATTTTCAAAGAATTCCTTCCACGTATCTTTTCTTTCTGAATCGTAAACTTCAAAGCCTATGACTTCTTTATGACCAGAGTTATTGATTCCAATAGCAATATATAAGGCTTTTGAGCGGACACGATGATCCTCCCTCACTTTTAAGTAAATGGCATCGGTAATAATAAAGGAATATCGTTCCGGTAGGAGTCTCTCCTTAAATTGCTTAATGGGAACATCTAATTCCTTACATATTTCAGAGACCGCAGATTTTGAAAAAGTTTCCCCGCAGAGTTCTGTCGTAACCTTTTGAACATTTCTTGTTGAAACGCCCTGAACAACCATTTCCATCATTGTTGCAATCAACGCCTGTTCATTTCTCTGATAATTTTCAAAAAGCATTGTCCTAAATGGGATGTTGCGATGCCTGGGAACCTTTAGTTCTATTTTTCCAATCCTTGTTGTTAGAGAGCGTGTTCTTGTTCCATTTCGGTAATCAGATCTTGCGCTTGAACGTTCATAGTTCTCAGCTCCTAATTGTTCTGCTGATTCAGCTTGTAATACTTGATTAAGAATGGCCTCCATGAGTTTACCAAATGCTTCATCTTTAGATTCCGAAAATAAACCTACAAAAAAATCATAATCTAATGTAAAATGTAATTGAGCCATAGTTCTTATCCTTTCGTAAATTTTGTGTGGTAACTTAATTTTAACTGAAAGTAGAGCTATTGGCTCTTTTTATTTTATTTTTTTAATTTACACCATTATATGGACTTTATCGAAAGGAGTTTGCATGATCCAAAATTTAGACGCCCACCTTAACAAATTGCAGGCACAATGTGACTACCTGCGTCACAAGCTTTCTACTTTTCCGGAAGGAGAATTATCTATTCAAAAAAATGGTTCTTACCACCGCTGGGTTATTAAAAATAAGGAGCAGTCTGTATATTGCTCAAAGTCAAATCGTTCTCTCGCGGAAGTTATGGCTTTAAAGAAATATTACTCTCTTCTACTGTTTGAAGCTGAAGAAGAACTCTCCCTGCTCAATTTTTATATAAAATCCCATGAAAAAAAGAATTCAGCGGTCAATCGTTCCAAGCCGCTGACATCCTCTGACCTGTTGGCAGAGTCTTCTCCTTATTACCCATTACTGCAAAGCTATTTTGCAGAGGACAAGCTTCCGGTGTCTGCGCAGAAATGGTGTGCGGAGAGCTATGAAACCAATCCTTCTCATCCGGAAAATCTGATCCATACCACACTGGCCGGGCATAAAGTCCGCTCAAAATCTGAAGTTATCATATCGAATCTGCTCTATACCAACCAAATCCCTTATCGCTATGAAGCGGCGCTGCCGTTAAAAGAATTCACGGCTTATCCGGATTTTACGATTTTACATCCGGTTACGAATAAAATCTTCTACTGGGAGCATTTCGGTATGATGGATAATGCGCCTTATTGTGATACTGCCTGCAACAAGCTGAAAACCTACTGCTATAACGGAATCTTCCCATCCATGCAGCTGATCACCACTTATGAGACAAGCAAATGCCCCATTTCCACAGATCAGGTGCAGCAGATCATTACGCAATATTTCCTCTAAATCAATAATTCCCTACCTAAATATTCTCTTGATATTGACTCTATTTCTTAATTAAAGGTAATCAATCCTATCATTTTCTATACAGCAAAAAGGACCGGTTCGTCCGGTCCTTCCGATAAAACACAATAAGCGATCATGATGCATTTGCCCTACGGCTCTCAATATACTGCTGTAAGACTTCCGTGACTTCCTCCGGTGCAAGACCGGCATCCTCGATGATGTCACTCACCGCTTCCAGTTCCTTACGCTTCTTCTGTTCAAACAATTCTTCTAACTCACGTTGTTCTGATTCCATGCGGATATTTAACGCATTGATCAACTCCTGTTTTGCCTGGATCTTTTCCTCCAGGGATTTTCTCTGTCCTCTTGGCATATACTGTGTGCTCCTTTCCTGATGGCAATCCTATGGATCCGTGGATCATGCTTCCTACCGCGTGATCCGAAAAAGCATGGCCATTCATCAGGGATCACAGGTTCCGTAGGAACTATCATAATCTATCATGAATGGCCTGATATGTTACAGTATATGGACAAGAATGTAAAAATATACCATATTTCCGGCAATATTATGCTGCTCCGGAACGATTTGGCGAATCTGTCAATGTATCTCATACCCCGGAATGATCTGGTGAATCTGTCAATATATATCATACTCCGCAACGGTCTCGTGAATCTGTCAATAAATATCATTCTCCAGAACGGTCTCGCGAAACCGCTCAAATCCTCATTTCAAACCGTCTATTGCTGTCTTCAGCTTGTCCAGCGCCAGTTGTAACGTAGCCCTGGGGCAGGCGATGTTCACACGTTGAAAAGCGGCTCCGCTGGGTCCGAACATGGATCCTCCGTCCAGCCAAAGTCCTGCTTTGTCCACGATGAACTGATCCAGCTCCTTACCGGTGATTCCCAACTCACTGCAGTCCAGCCATACCAGATAGGTACCTTCCGGCTCCACCAGATGAATCTGTGGAATCTTCTCCTGTAAATACTCTCTCAGGAAATTCAGGTTCTGCAGCAGATATGCTCTCAACTGATCCAGCCAGTCTTCTCCTGCACGATAGGCTGCTTCACACGCCACAATCCCCAATGCATTAGGTTCATCATAACCGGTCTTGTCAATCTCTGTCTGAAATGCTTTACGAAGCTTTTCATTGGGGATAAAAATATTGGATATCTGAAGTCCCGCCAGGTTAAAGGTCTTGCTGGGCGCCGTACAGGTTACGGTAAACTCTGCGAAACGGGGATCCACGGTGGCAAACACCGTATGCTCATATCCGGGATAGACAAAATCGTTGTGAATCTCATCGCTGACCACGATCACATGATGCCGCAGACAGATCTCTCCCAGTTGTTGCAGTTCCTCTGCCGTCCACACTCTACCCACCGGATTATGAGGGTTGCACAAAATAAACAGTTTTATATGTTCCTGCTCAATCTTACGCTCAAAATCTTCAAAATCAATCCGGTATCCGTTATCTCCACTCTGCCCGGTCATTTTCTCATAGATCAATGTATTGTCTACTACTCTCCGGTCATTGTCACGGATAATATTAGTAAACGGATAATACACCGGATTCTGAATCAGTATAGCATCTCCCGGATCAGTAAATGCTTTAACCGCTGCACCGAGAGCAAATACCACACCCGGAGTCTTCACGATCCATTCCCGCTCCGTCTTCCAATTATGATTCCTCTCCATCCAGTTCATCACAGCATTGTAGTAAGCATCCTTTGGCTGGGTATAGCCGTAGATTCCATGTTCTACCGCAGCATGAAGACTCTTCGTGATCTCTTCGGATACCGGGAAATCCATATCCGCCACCCACAAGGGCAGCACATCTGCCGGCTTTCCTCTCTCCACCGCAAAATCATATTTCAGACAATTCGTTCCCTTCCGGTTCGTAATCTTATCAAAATTATATCTAGTCATACGAATTCACTTACCTTTCGTCAACCTGCAAACTTTCTGCCTGTGGCTCCAGGCTGCAGATTAAATTTTATCGGTCGCATGCATTCTTCCAGACCTTCTGCACGCCCTGACACGTCGCATCGTTGCCAGCCCTCTGTGAAGCTTTCCACAGAGCTGGCTGAACTACTATGTATACCAGGTTACACCCACACTAAGCAAATGCCTGCTCTAAATCTTCCAGCAGATCGTCGATGTTCTCAATACCTACGGACATTCTCAGAAGCTTCTCATCCACTCCCAAAGCTTCACGCACCTCTACCGGTACATCTGCATGGGTCTGCTTCATCGGATAGGTCAGAAGGCTTTCCACGCCGCCCAGACTCTCCGCAAAACGGATCAATTTAACGCTCTCCAAAATCTTAACAGCTTTCTCTGCAGAATTCAACCGGAATGAGATCATTCCACCGTATCCGCTGCACTGTCTGTCGATCAGCGCCTTATCCGGTCTCGAATCCAGACCGATATAATATACCTTCTCCACTTCCGGTCTCTGTTCCAGCCAGTGCGCGATCGCAAGAGCATTTTTCTGATGCTGTTCCATACGTACAGCCAGAGTCTTGATTCCTCGAAGCAATAGCCAACTATCAAACGCAGACAGACAGGCTCCTGTCGTCTTATAAATATTGTTCAGCTGCTGATACAAGGCATCATCCCTTACTACCAGGAATCCGGATAATGTATCGTTATGTCCTTCCAGGTATTTCGTACCGCTGTGCACTACAATATCCGCACCTAACGTAAGCGGCTTCTGAAAATACGGGGATAAAAAGGTATTATCAACGATCAGAATACAACCATGCGCGTGTGCCAATTCTGCGATTGCCTGAATATCTGCGACCTTCATCATAGGGTTGGACGGAGTCTCCAGATAAATCGCTTTCGTCTCCGGACGTATCGCCGCCTTCACAGTCTCCACATTTGAAGTATCCACACAATCTACCGATATTCCATTCTTATGGCTGATCGTGTTCCAAAGTCTTAATGTACCGCCATATAGATCATCCGTAGCAATCAGATGATCCCCGGGAGAAAAAATCTCCATCAATGCGGTGATCGCTGCCATACCGGTAGAAAATGCCAAAGCTTCCGTTCCCTGTTCCAACAGGGCAACCGTCTTCTGCACTTCATCTCTTGTAGGGTTACCGCAACGGGAATAATCATATCCTGTGCTCTTACCCAATCCCGGATGCGCATACGCTGCATTCTGATAAATCGGCATGCTGATGGCCCCAAACGGATCCCTTCTCTCATTACTTCCCTGGACACATATGGTCTCTGCTGCAAATGCCATCTTTTTCTCCTCCTATGCCTATGTATAATACTATATTTGCATTCCTACTGTTCCAGTAGGTATAGTATATTTTTAGCATAGTAAGAAATAAAAGTCAATATCTTTTTACCAATAAAGCTTCATCTGTTCTTCTGCTTCCTTTTCTGAAATTCCTCGTCTCGTATACTGGTCAAACAATTCACACATGCTGATCTCATCCTCCTCTGCAATATCTAATGCTTTTAATATTTCTTCGGTATCATCCACATTTTTATCCCCGGACAATACCAGAAGCATTTTGATAGTAGCTTCTTTATGAATTATTTTTGGGTCTGAACGATATGCATTACCTTCTGCAAGATAATGATAATCTTCCATGGTATTTTGCGACATCTTCCCGTTGATTGTGCAATGTATTCGTGCTGGCTGCATACAGACTCTCCGTTGCAGCAGTAAATTTGAATATTTCCCTTATCAAATTCCACACTGAACAAACGGATATTTTTCTACCAATTCCGTGTCCATTTCCATCATATTCAAAATTCTGCTGGCTGCACCGGAAGGATGATTTGTCCCCGCTTCCCAAGCTTCCACTGTCTTCTTGGTCACACCAAGATAGCCTGCAAAAGTACTCTGTGACATTCCTACAGAATTTCTAATATTTCTAACCTGCTCCGCTCCATATTCCTTAACAGGGATAATCGTCACTGTTCTCCTGTTTAATTTTTTGCCTTCTGATTGTGCATCTTCTATAGCTTCATTTAAGCCAGTCATGATACTCTCATATACACTCTTCATAGTCACAACTCCTCGTATTATATATTGTCACGAAGTCTGTCAATATATATATTAATGTTATTTCGTTCCTGTTTTGACAAATTATCCTTCTGTTTTTTTGAATATACCGTAATCAAGTATATGGTTTCTTCTATGACAAAATCGACATAGCACACTCTCACACCTCCACTTTTCCCATGGTGTTTAAATGCAAATCTTGCCTTTCTGAGCCCACCTGTACCCTGCATAACTGGATATTTGTGAGGGTTCATCATAATATCAAATTCCAATCTTCTCAAATCATCATCTGTAAATCCAAATTCATCCCAATTTCGAGAAAATTCATCTGTTTGTATAAATGTTCTAGTCATTTTCCTCCTTTATATTACCCTATATAATAGGGCGTGTCAATAATTTGTCCTATTAACATTGTAAAAAGTGAATTTCACGGCGATATGCCTCGAACTGCACACAGGGTGCGAAAAAATGATGCCCATATATGATGCTGTCCTAATATATGGTATCTTCGAAATCTTATCTATACAGACTTTCTGTAGAATGTGATTACTATATCACAGAGGTATCCATTCTGCAAGGAAATCCGGTAAAACAAGTGCTGAAAAACTATATAAAAACAGAGCTGTGGAAATTGGTTATTTCTCACAGCTCTGCTTTTTGTGCAATATTACTTTTTAAAGTTTAATCCAGTTCAAACAGTTCCTGGGCGCTGATGGATAACTCAGCTATTCCGCAAGGAGTTACTTTTGATCCACTATCATACACGGTATAGACTCTTGCGTAGATAGTAGATGCCTGCGCTCCTTCATTCAAAATCGTCCCGGAAGTGTCGGTACTAAACAGTCCCATCTCATCCGAAGAATATTTCAAGGTATAGGTCGCGCCGTTTGTAATCGGGTAACAATTCTTAACTCCATTGCGTTCTGTCGGTGAAATTACCTTTCCATTGCTATCCGTGATCTTGAGGCCATCCTCTCCATCCGTCTTTAACCGCAATACCTTTCCTGTAATTCCGTCCACACTGATGGCTCCGGATGTATCATCTGCACAGGATTTGTAAAATTCAACGCATAATTGCTGTCCACCTGCCAGAATATTGTAGTCATCTGCCTGGAAGTTGACACTGATGGTTCCGTTATTCTTATCATCCAATACAATATGGTTGACCGGATCATACAGCATATACACGGATTGGATCTTGCTACCGCTTTTATCCTTAAATCTTACGGAAGGTGCAGTCACACCGGCATTATACGCTGCAATCATCGTATTAACAAACAGTTTGATCTCCGATTCCTTGCTGGGTGTGGAATGTCCCGCTCCGGAATATGTCACATTTCCCATGGTATAGATATAATAATTATTTACCACATCATTGGGTGTGATGTTATAAATATTAGTATTTTTATAGTTGCCGTCAGCCACACCGGAAATACAGTACCACACAACAATATCATTTTTACCGTCTCCGTTGCGGTCCAGCTCCATATTCGGCTGTAACCACTGGTAATGCGTATTACTGATCTCCAGCTGTTCATCTGCAGATATCTGATATGGATACTGCGTAATCTGGCCATCATTTACCTGTGTTGCGATCAGCGAGCTACCTGCGTAATCACCCATCAGCAAACTACTGGGATAATTCCATCTAGGATCTCCACCATCATATCCAGCCTGTTTCAGCAATGAATTCTTAACAGGAAACCATACTTCCGAACTGCCTGTTTTCCGCAGATCTTCCAGATAGCTTCTCAGGAAACGAACTACCGTATATTTAGTCACACCTTCCTTTTGCCAGAGCTCATTATCCGAATTCGGTTCCTTGATCTCGTCAAATGTATAGGACTCTAATGTTTTAAGATATTCCTGGTCCCTCTTCTGTTCCTCTCCCGTGGTGCTTGCTGCTCTCTGCTGATAATACTCTTTCAATGCTCCATAGCGATCCAGTCCTACGGATGCACGAATGGTCTTATTAAATTCATATCCCCAATACCAGTAATTCTTTTGGTCTTCCTTATATCCTTGGTCATTCCACTGAATCGCACTTTGGATATTATTGACATATGAAGTAGTATCATGGGTGAACAAAATACTCTTGCCGGATTCTATGTAGTCTCTGACAGCCCAGCCAACAGCCAGATTCCTCTTAACATTATCCAACTTATTATTGGAAATATCACTTGCGCTATAGGTATACCCAAACCGGTAGGCGTCACCAAAGCCGAGTATCAACATATCATATTGCTGGAACAGATTGTAGGATTCCTGGTATATCTTCTGTATATCAGTATCCGAAGTCCCGCCAATTTTCAGCTTTTCATTTACAAGATAGGTTACAGTCATACTGTCAATGCTTTTAGACGGAGTTACCGTTCCATCCCAATTGACTTGATCCAATCCTACTACATTCCAGTCAGTTAATCCATTAATGCACTTGGAAAAAGTAGAATTACTATTATTCTGTTCGTCATGAAGATTCCAGTTATTACGGTTATCATCAGACAACAACTGCAATACACGGATTGTCTTTTTCCCACTTTGCTGCGGCACAGATGTATAGCCTGACTTGGCAGTTCTCACCAGTCTGTCCGCATTATCATAAAATACCAGCTTCCATGGGATAACCCCTACATATTCCTCCGGCAGAGCCCGGATAACACGATAGATCTCCCCGGTACGCAGTTCATATCTGTTTCCATTTTCCGTCGCTATCGGATCAACCTTATTCCACTCATCTCCCTTTCTTATATACACAGTAAGACCGCTGACTTCTTCCGATGACGTATATGTCTTACCCTCTACATAATCAGAGCCGGAGAAACGACCATCAGCATTTTTATCTACGAACAGTTTACAATCATAGGTAGTACCTGTCTGTGATATTGCAGCATCATTCTGCAGATTAAAAATATATTGCAGCTGATATTTTCCGTCTATCTTCTCCAGAGAGCCACCGTTGCTGGCACCGTTCTGATCAGAATTATATTTCAGCTCCTGCGGATATGCCGCTCCGTAAGTAGTTACCCAGTTAACGGAAAGCTTTGACAGATTCAGATAATTACAAAATAAAGATCTACGTGCAGATAATGTGGTTCCTAATTTAGCATCTGCTGTATTATCTTTCAGCTGACTCTCTGTAAAAATATTTTTCTGCCAATATAAATACTGACCATTTGAATCTTGTTGCAGAGCAAATTGAACCAGCTTGTAAAAATAAGAATTTTTGTCCAACGTTGCTGTTGATGCCACAGGTATATTATTGTTATCCACTTTAATAAACGTATCCGCAATGACCACCGGGTATCCCGCCTCAATGAACTGACAGAATTCCTCATATCGGGTAGAGTTCATATCATTGCCGGGACCGCGATAGACATCTGCACTCTTATTCGTTGGATCATCATCATCAGTCTTTCTGTGATCCAGCGAAGAATCCTGCAGTCTGTGCCTTGCATTATACGTCTCCCTAGCCTGCGTAACATTCTCCGTATCCGTTTTGGTGGCGTAGTCATAGTAGTCTCCTACGTGAGAATAAATCAAGCCCTTCATCTGTGGATCATTATACACAGTCACACCATTTTCTGTGTTCATCTTACCGACCCGGGCTCCGAGATAGATCATGTCGTACTTTTCATTCAAGTCCTCGATCTTACCTATAAATTCCGCAGATGACATTTGTGTAATATTGATCTTGGTTACAGATTCCTCATATTTTCCGGTCATCCCCGTCATTTCAAATACTTTTTGGGGGGTTAGCACTGTATTCTCATCATCAAAATCACAGCAGGGTTCCAGATCCAGTACACGGATGGAGGATTTCACCGTGACTCTGTGCATATACCAGTTCAGAATATATCTGGTAATAGACGCCTTACTGATCTCTTCATCCATCTGTGCTGCATTGCTGTTGTTTTTCTTAGCCAGGAAATTCTCGTACTGAATCTCTTTTAATACTGCTTCGAAGGTTGCCGCTTTCGCCGCATTCCCTTTCCAGTCAGTCAGGAAGTCAGAGGCAACATAAGGCGTCGCACTGTCATCATTCAGATAAACATTGTCATATAAAGCCTCTTTCACGGAATCGTCCAGGCTAAGCGAAGCTGCCGTCTGACCGTTCCAGTAATCATCTCCCTGTGAAGCAACTTCTTTGGCAATATTATCATCGGAAACCTTCAAGATCGTCAGTGCCATCTGTGTCAGTATCTTATTATTCTGATTATTATTCGGTTCCTCAGCCAGCGTTTTATTTTTGCTGTAAAATCCGTAATCCATGACCACCGGTACTCTGTCTGCATTATTTCGCTCACCGGTAGTATCCTTAATACCGAATATCATCTTCGCCAGAGCGGTTGCTGCAGAAGTCATATTCACAGATTCCGCTGCATAACTTCCCCTGCCGGAGAGATAGATCAGATCCACATCATCCAAATTAATTCCATAATATGCCTGTGAATCTGTGGCAGTCAGCTCTGCCAGCTGTGCCAGGGTCAAAGTCGTCACTTCGATATTAAAATCATTGACTTCTCCACTGTAATCAGCATCCTTCTCATAGTGGCTGCTTCCGGACAGATTTAAAACTTCCTTCTTAAACCATTCCTTATTATAAAAGCCACCACTGTAAGTCACCGTTTCAAAAACATTCTTACTGTTATCACCGATAAAGTCATAGGTATCCTGTGCGCTAAAATCCGCATCAATATCCTTAACCTTTACCGTTGTCGTACCGTTTCCTACTTTTACATACCGGCCGGCGGCATTCTCTGTATAAACATCACTAAGGCGGAAATCCGCATCGGACACACAACTCACCTTAGAAACATAATACTCACCATTCGCATCCTTATCAAAATGCAAAAATTTTCCATCTGTAATCGTTTCAAAGGTATAGGTCTCCCCTACTTTTTTCGCCCATAAAACAGATGATGCTGTTGAACGGTTATAGACATACAAATTGGCTGAAGTGCCACTCTGTGTAGTAATGCCGGGATCATTGCCTGAGGCCGTTGCCGCTGCCGGGTCATTATCAGATAATGATCTGGTAACGCCGGAAGCATTTTCAGAGTTCTCTACGGATGCGGAAGACTCATCCCCCTTTACAATCGTTCCCAAATACGTATAGCTTGTGATACTACCACTTACTTGTTCTGCATACACCTTATGTCCAATATATTTGTCAGGTGCAAAATCAGCCGGATTGGTAATATTCATACTACCGTCTTCGCCGTCATAATATTGCAGAATGTAGCGGTCAGCTGCATACGCCTCTGTTACTTCCGTGCCATTCTCCACACGCATGACCATCGTGGCCGAAGTCCATTTAGTAAACGTAGGGATTACTCCCTGCATTACTGCATTCGTATCATTTGTAGCCTCCACTGTACTCTTCCGGTCATAACGGGTCTGTCCCTTAGGGTCTTCAGTATCCTGCAGCATTCTATAAGCGGAGCCGCCGGTCACATAATTATATCTTCCCTTCGTGCCGCGGGCGACAAAACTGCCCCGAATATCTTCTGTCCGGGAGCCACTTCCTTCCTGATAGTGATCCAGACGGCTGACAGGACCATTTCCGATCAGATCCTTGAAATTCTCAGTTCCCACCTGGCTCTGCAGCTCCTGCATGGTCTTATTACGTTCCGATGCCGCCGGCAATTCCGATAATTTTCTCCCCTCGCTTACCGGTTCTTCTCCACCGATCAGATAACCGATGGATGCATTGCTTTTATCCGCAACAATTTCCAGAATATGAAATGTCTCACCCTGCGTCTGTTTCTCCTGTACCAGCTGCTGAATCCCCGGCAGTGTCATCTCCTGTGCACTGGCTTCTATAGAGCCATAGCTCTGGCAGACTCCGGCTGCTAAAGCTATGGTGAGAACTCCTGCTATGCACTTTTTTACATAACTATTTTTGTGTTTCATTCTTTCCTCTCCAGAGTATCATAGTGACACGATTGCCTATCGTCTGACCGGAACGGCTGTCAACAAATTTCAGATATAATTCTTCGTTCTGTTCTTTCTGATCTATGATCACCGGTACTACATAAGTCTCTTTTCCATTCAAAACTCCCGGTTCATATACCGCCATTCGTCTCTCAGTTCCATCGGCATTTGTAACAACATTTTGGGCATTTCCAAATGTTGTTCCATCTCCCAGTTTCTTATCTGCGAAAATAACAGCCACCAGGGGAACCGGTTTCCCACCGAGCCCAAATGCACCTCTTCCATGATCATATCCATAGATACTTACATAGTAAACATTATAGTAACTCGCGTTAGACCCCTGACTGATATCGTAGGATCTGTTACCATCTGAAAAATAGAATTCACAAGCCGGAATCAAAACATATGTTTCCGCGATCAATCCGTTCTTATCCCACGCTTGAAGTTTTAATTCGTATTTTCCGAAATCAATATACCACTTTGCATACATTGAGGCATTGATTCCTGTCGTCGTTGCATACAGATTACTGGTATATGCAGGTGCAGAATATCCCAAAACACTTTCTGGAATCATTGTATCTTCATAATCTCCAAGACTGCCTGCCGCATTTGCGAATCCGACTCTTCGATCCATCCCCTTGTCTGCACCCTTGTTATCCAGTGTAGGATTTGCCACAGCCAATCCCACCTCTACATCATTGACAATCTTCCAGGTTACGTCCTCTGCCTTTCTTTCAGGATGATCCTTGGTTATATAGTTCTTTAATGTAACATCTATTTTCCCATTTCGATTCAACACGAACTGCGAGCTGTCAATATACGGATCCTTCGTAGCATCTTCCACATTCAATTCTGGAATGACGATATCAACATCCGGATATATGAAATCAGTGGGTGATAACTGCACAGTTGCAATAACCCGGATCGTCTTTCCTGTATTATAGGAACACTTTAAGCATTGTCTATAAATAGACGGATTTTTTGCTGTTTCCTCAAAGGTATATCCATCAGGATTTCCTGCCACTTCCCAGGTAATGATCGGATATGTATTTCCATCCGAGCCCTTGGCTTTTACTGCACCGGTCAGGCATTCCAGATCTGCACACCATCCTACTTTTTCTTTTCCGGTAACCGGATCATTATAGGTATATGTCTTCAACGCATCACGGATCAGCGTTGCGTCATACAGTCCCCTGGCTTTAGTCACCGTTACATATCCATAGGCTTTCCAACTATTGTCTGCATTGGCAGTGCAGGTGACTTTTAAGGCTCTGACGCCTGCCCGTTCGTCCGCTGCGATAGTCAAAAGTCCGGAATCCGGATCGATACCGGTGCCGGAGGATTTCGCATATCCATCCATTCTTTCCACACTCCAGGTCACGCCTAACGCCTCTGCCGCCGGAGAACCGACTAATGTGTAGGTATACTGTTGCGTCTCTCCTCTTAATAGCTCTACATATTCCGGTGACAGTGTCAGTGACTTAATCTCCAACTGCTTGACATTGATGGTGGTGGTTGCTGTGAAAGAAGGATCTGCATTCAGCACACAGGTGACCCTTAAAATATCATTTCCAATAGTTTCTTCTGCACCAACGGATACCGTACCCTTATTATTAATAGAGCTCTTATCACAGGCTGTACCATCTACACGGCTCAGGCTCCAGCTTACCCCCTGTTTCTTAGCCAGTGCAACTGCTTCCGGTTCGCCTTTCAACTCATAGTCGAATCGTTTGGTAGCTCCCTGGTCCACCGTAGGATTGGTAGGAATGATCGTCATTGCCTCCAGCCAGATATGCTCCGCGGTATCCTCCGGCAGTGCATTTCTCAGCTTAATTGTTTCGGAAATCTGATAAGTTTTATCCTGATACGCAAACAGCATGTTCAGAATAACTTTTCTCTTAGATCTGGCCTCACTTAAATCCACCTGGAAAGAGCTGACGTGCTCGGCCATCAAAGCAGGTGCCGCTGTGGCGAGATCTGCTTCTGTCGCTGCTTCATAGAGATATACCTGATTAGCATTTTCATACTCTGTTCCGGCATTACTGTTCCCCTGCCAGCGGATCATATATGCATTATCATTGTTGACCAGGTGGAGTTCACCGACCTGCGCCTGCACCTCATTGCCGGCATCATCCTTCGCCGGATTACCATCCAGATCCACAGCAGTTCCGGTAGTGTTTGTGAACTTGATATCCTTCTCCACATCAATGATCAGATCGATCATCTGATTGGCTGCCAGCTGCGCTTCTTCCTGTAACGTGAGTTCTTTGTTGCCACGCAGATACGAATTATTGCCGGCCACGATAAACGCGCCTACCGATCCTGCAACAATGGTCATGATCGCCAGACAAACGATGATCTCTACCAGTGTAAATCCCTTGTTTTCCATTTTCTTTCGTATGTTCTTCATGGTCAACCTCCTTACACAAATCCGCTTATTTTGTCACAATCTTACCGGTTCTTCCCACTGTTGTAATTTCTATCCTTCTCGTTCCGTTGCTGACTACTATCCGCTTACAGAAGTTCTTCTTGGTACCTCCCGCCTCACAGGTTCCCGCTTCGAAAGCTCCCGATGCACGGTTAAATACCAGATGCAGTCCTTGTGTTGAAGAAGCATAGGGCAAGGTTCCCTTTAATTCCGTCAGAGGGTAAGCATGTGTGTCATCATCATCGAAATACACCTGAACCTCAATGGGATCTCTGCCCACCACACGGTCAGACACTTCCGTCGGGGTTCCGTTTATCACCTGATATACCATTGCATGATATTCCTTATCTGTACTGTCATAGGAAATCACACATTCCACATTATTCTGTTCTTTTCCCAGCGTCAGCACCCTGGCTCTCTCTATCGTAGATACGATCTCATCCGCACACTTTCTCACCCTTCGGCCGGTCAGTGTACCCACGGATAATCCCGCCACTGTCACCACGATTGCCATAATAGCAATGACAATGATCAGCTCCACCAGGGAAAAACCGCTGTTTTTATTGTTTCTGCCAATTCTCATATACGATCAGGTCTCCCAGATTGATTTCTGTATTTGCATAGGTCTGATGATCCGGCTGCAGGTAGCCTTCGCCGCCTTTCAGGAAATCCACCACATGATATTCCACCGTATTGCCGCCGGCTGCAGTAATCTCTTTGGAATACGTCAGTGCCTGTAACACCGCATCTTTATCTGCATTCACCTTTACATTCTGCCCCAGACGGATATTGCCGCCGGCGATAATGACTCCCTGAAAATCCTTCTCCACAGTCACATCACCGCTGACCAGGATCAGTCCCTTGGTAAATTTCGCATATTCCGTTGCGGAATAGGTATAATCCCCATCTACGATCACTGCCTTACATTTCGGGTCCATGGAACCCTCGAAATATTTGGAAGCATCAATATCGGAGCTTCCACCGTGTAATACGCCACCAAAGGTAAGCAATGTGCTGTGATCCACCAGGTTCGTGTATGCATTGGCACTGTCCGCTCTCTCGGCCTGTGTCACTTTCTCATATACATCCAACATTTTCTTGGTCAATGCCTTGAATTTATTCTGATCCGCTTTCAGGATCGCCTGATATCCACTGTTGGAAGCATCTGCTGTCAGCGAATCCTGACGCACATTTTCGCGGCTGCCGGTGGTCTTCGCATCATCATACATGACTACATTGCCTGCCAGGTGCATGATATACGCTCCGGAGCCCTCCTCCCGCAGTTTGATCGCCTTTGTATAAATGCCGGTATAGGCTTCCATGGTACTCTGATTCATACTGTAATAATCCCGGAAATAACGATTCGCATTACTTCTGGAGCTGTCAGAACCCGCGTCAAAATTTACATAATAATAAACCAATGTGATCTTACTGTTCAACCGTTTAAAATACTTCTCTATATTTCCGGATGTGATTCCGTAGGAAGCTAATGTATTTCCTTTTAACGCCTCACAGGGTACATCCAGTGCCACATCGACTACATCATCACGAAGCCTGTTATTATTAACATCCCAGATTTTATCATTATACTCTTCTAAAGTGATAGGATTGCTCTTCTGTGACAGTACAGACCCACCGGAAGTACTTCTGCCAATGCACTCTGCGGGTACCAGATAAGCCAACTGATCGCTCTTCACGGCAATAGACTGTCCCATCATAATGTCACTGACATTCTCTCCTGCAGTATTCGTAGCTGCCCCGGAGGTACCTCCGCCCGTTTTCAGGGATATGTAAGAATTTCCTGCCAGCGTCAGGTTACGCAACTGATTCAGATAAATCTCAGTATTGGTACCGTTGACAATGATCGCGCTGCTGTCACCATCACTGCCATCTCCGAATCCCACATATTCCCCGGTATATTCTTCATTCAATAACGCTCCCGCGGAAAAAACATTATCTGCACCGCTCATGATCAGATCATTCGCTACATATACACCATTTCCGTTAAAACGAATCGTTCCTTTACTACCGGCCTTGATCGGACTGCCACCATGCATGGTGATCGATCCCGCCCACAGTTCGCCATACTGATCGGCATTCAGGGTTGCCCCCTTCCCCAGATACAGTTCTGACGCAGTGATCATACGCTTGTCCGGGTTCTCCTTGCCAGTCGGTTCCTTCAAATCTACAGTAACATTACTGCCTTCGCCCTCTTTGGTACTGCCTACGATGAAACGATCTGCATAAAAGCTTCCACCGATCTCATTTTGGCTTGGCAGATTCGGATCTGTAGGTAATGCCTGGATGGAATCCTGCGCGATCATGGAGATTCCTGTAATGGAAGGTACTGTCACTGCCTGGGAGAAATCAATCTCAGGCACTTTGATCCGCAGATCCGTCTGAATAACAGAGACATAACCGCTATCATCGGTATATGTCACCCGCAGAGCACAGATTCCCAGACCATCCTTATACAGTTTCATTCTACCTTTGGGATTTTCTGCAGCGGTTATTTCCAGTCCTTTGCGATCCGTCACTTTTACCGTGCCACTCTCGTCCAGATAGATTCTCCGCCAGCCACTTTCATCCGACAGATCGTCCAGTGAGGTCGTCTCCAATACGGTACGGCTGCGTACCTCCGGAGTCAGACAATCTGTTCCGAAAAATTTCGTCAGATCATAATAATTTGTATCCGTAGATCCGGCCAGCATATATTTTGACTGCATATCCGTCAGAAAATAATAACGCAGCTTGCTTGTCTTTTCCTCTGCACTGGTACTGCTGTAATTCTGTAATACATTTTCGTACGCATTTCCCACTGATTCCGAAATCTGTGTTCCCATATAAGATCGTATCTCATCCAATACAGTCTCAGCAGAATAAAAGTTGTCCTTTGCCTTCAGATTGTTGACCTTCATCTGATAGTTTAACAGCGACATATACATTAAAACACTGGCTAAAATGCCAATAAAGGCCATAGCTATGATCACAACGACCAAAGCCGAGCCTTTATTATCTGTTTTTCTTCTGCCACGTATTTCCATGGTTCTACTTCCTTCCGGTTCCTAATCTAACGTCCTCTTACTCGATCGCAGTACCTGTCATGGTTACAATCGGTCTTCCGGTACTACTGTCTCCCTCTGCATATACCTCAACCCGCATATCATATATGCGGTTCTTCTTCTCCTTTGGTGTCAGACTATCTACATCCATAATACTTTTGGCAGTATTTCCATCCACCTTGTTATTCGTTCCGGTCATACTCAGATTTCGGAAAGTATATACGGTATTTCCGTTTGTGATCAGATTTGTCCGTAATCTGCATGCAGAACGGAAATCAGATCCTCCTAATTTGTCGCCATCTGCCGGATTCCAGGCAGGATATGTTTCCCGCAGTTCAAACGAAGCTTTATAAGACATCAGCAACGTATCATAATAAGTCCTGCTCCCGAAACTATTGACCCATTCATCGGACGGTTCCTGAATTGCCAGGAACACATTCACCGGCACATTCCCCGGATTATTTACAATAACACGGTCTACCGGTTCTGCCGGAATTCCGCTTTGGGCACATTCCACGCGAGGCTGCAGACATACAATGATATTCGCCAGTCCATTCTGTATCTTGTCTTCTGTCGTATATGTCCCGTCCGCCTTCTTCGCACGGATCCGGTCTGCCTGTTCCCGCAATGAATTCTCATTGGAAAAAATCACATAATCCTGTCCGTTCTGCGGATAATCTCCGGATTTTCCACCCAGATCCACAATGCCGGTATTGCAATGATATACCGTAGATGCTGTCACCAGATACGTATCTGCCTCGGTTATCTCGCCTAGTCCAAGATCCAGGCTGATCTTCCCTGTCATGATATTGATCTGAATTGTCTTGGTCGTATATCTGGCAATCGTCGGAATATCTTTATCCGTACCCGTTTTATAATACAAATAGGCATCTGTAGCAGAATCCTCCGCTTCAGCATAGACAGCATTTCTTCCTCCCGACAGATTCTCCAGCTCCACAATATCCTTATCGTTGAACATATCATATTCCGTACGCGTAGGATCCATGGTGATCACCACATCATACGTTGATGACGTGGTACTGTCATCCCTCACGGTATATTTCCATATGCCGGTTCCGTCGCCATTCACATCTCTGTTTACCGTATTGGTAAACCCTTCCGGTGTTTCCCCCTCATAGATTTCTGCCATTTCCTCCAGCGAATGTGCTTCAAACATTTCCATCACATCTTCCGCGATCGCTGTGGCATGCATAGTGCTGCGGGATTTGGCATTCGTTCTGGCACTGGTGACAAAGCTATGCAATAGCGGCACCACGATGATCGCCAGAACTACCATTGCGATCAAAAGCTCCACAAGGGAAAAACCTGCATTATTCAATTGTCCTTCCTTTGTATGCTTCTGCATTGTGACAACTCCCAATTAAAAAATCTATTAGTTCATGTTTCCGAAAATAGTATCCACACCCATCTCCATGGCAGGGATATACGGTTCGCTGTATTCCTTATCCGTTCCCATCAGATAATACGTATTCAGCGTCATGTTGCCGGACAACATCCCTTCTTCTGAATTGTAACTGATGCTGACACTCTGAATACTCTGTCTCTCCTGCTGATTATAGATATATCTTACCAGTCCCTTGAAATCATTATAAGTGCAGGAAATACTGATACCGAGAGGTAATTCATACATATGTGTATCCGCATAAGCCGTTCCCTCGGTGGAAACGGGACTATTGGTTACAATTGTGGTCGTATCCGTCCCGGACACTGCGGCATCCGCTTCCGCTGCGGCGGTATCTGCCGGTGCATCTGCTGTTGCATTATCCAAAGCAGAGCTACTTTCCGCCTGCGGAGTATATGGAACCTCTGCCTCCGTTCCAAAGGAGATATTCGCCACCTTGGTTCTGGTAGCATCCTCCATGTTCTTTACCATCATAATACTGTCTTCCGGTAATATATCTACCGGAAAACGGCTCTCAAAATTAGTGATGTATGACTGCATTTTCTCAGTAGCAGCCAGATAATCCGCCTTGCGCTGATCCAATACCTCCAGTGTAGACACCTGGGATCTTAAGGACATATTCTGGCTTTCCATAGAATCTGCCAGATCATTAAATTTTGCATATACCAAAAAATAAGTAACCACAGCAAGGAGGATTCCGAGTACTGCGATCAAAAGTTGAATTTCACTCTTTTTCACCTTCATTTTATTTGCCTCCTACTGTACGGACTGGGTGGACTCTACGGTCTCCCCGGTCTCTTCTGTCTCATCACTCAGTTCTCTGTATGTGCCTGTCATGGAAAACATTACCCAGGAGCCACCCATCTCGTCCTGGTTATCTGTAATATTACTGATCTGTACATCCTCGATACTTTCCATATTGCGGATATTGAGGATTGTACGTGCTGCCGCTGCTTTTCCCTCTACATTGACGGTCATGCTGATGCCGGTCTGATCAGAAGAAAAGCTGTCAGTGTAAAAGCTGTCCGGTAATATCTGCTCCAGCTCATTGATGAACTCTACGAGATTCTCATTGGGATTCTCGGTATACTCATACAGATATTTGTATTTATCATACTGTGCTGCCGTTGAGAGATATTCATTATATACCGTCTGCGCGGGCTGTAATTCCTCAACCCTCGCCTGCAGAGCCACATTCTCTGCCACGGTGCCGAAGTATCTGGTCATGGAAGTAACTGCCATGGCGATAGACAGGATCACGCCCAGTACCAGGACCGCCACACTGACGAAGGTGTAGTTCGTGCCGCTGACTACCGTCAGTCCCTTCGCCTTCTGGGTACTCTTATCGATCAGTCCCACGGGGGCGAGTACTGCGCCCAGGCAGGAAATATAGGCTGCGGGTCTGGTGGAACGGATAGCCTTGCTCATGCCGATCTTGTCTTCCATATCGGACAGGGTATGTACCTTGCGCTCCAGGCAGTTAGTGAACAGCTTGCTCATGCCGCTGAAGCTGCCGCCGAGACCGGTGACGTAAGTTCTCTCAATAGGTGTATTACTGTTTCTGGAATCATAGAAATCAATGACACGGCTGACGCCGACGATCAGGGGCTCCAGAGAAGAGGTGATCTTCTGTCTTGCTGCTGTGACTTCCGCATTGCCGGCATCTTCGTCTTCCCAGCGTCCGGCATTTTCCTCCCAGAGCTTATCTCCCTGATGGAGTACTCTGTTCAGGCAGGTCTTCTTCTGGAAACGCTCTACCGCGCTCATGGGATCGCTCACGGCATAGGCACCGGAAGCGATCATGGTCTCGATGGCATCCTGCACGCCGTATGCCACGGTTCTCTGCAGCAGCACCTTGCCGGCGGAAAGCACGGTCACGATGGTGCTGTTCTCATCGATCTTGATCATCATGGTAACTTTTTCGGACTTCTCATCACGCAGGATCTGGTATAAGCTGTTGCTGCTGTAATCAAAGCACTCAACCTCCCAGCCGCACATCTGCGCCAGCTGGTAATAGCTGTCTAACAGCGCCTTGGGCACTGCCAGTGCCATGACACGCAGCTTCCCTTCCTCGGTCAGTCCGCCTGCCAGATAATGTCCGATCTCATACTGGGTCAGATCCACGGGGAAATAATCGTTCGCGTTGGTCTTCACCAGTGCCTCGATCTTGTTCGCCTTTACGTTCGGGATCTGTACCTCACGACTCGCCACTCTGGTAGAAGAAATGGTGAAGATCACTCTCCTCGTGTGGATGCCGTTCGTACCCAGTGCGTTCACCAGGTGATCCGCATACTCCTGCGTCGGCTGCAGCATACCGTCCACCACGACGCCTTCGGGGGTCTCGACGGTCAATACCTTATAGACCTTCGGTTTCTTCACCTTATAATCGATCTCGCAGATCTTCGTAAAGGAGTTGCCGATCTCAATACTCAATACGCGATTGTTCATTGCCATGCTTCTACCCTTCCTCTTATCGGTTCTTTATCGTATTTGGGACAGAAAAAGTGTCCCAAGAACTTTCTAATCTCATATCAGATGTAAGTACCCGGCTCTAATGATACAGACCCAGATACCACTGTAAGAATTCATTGCCCCACAGGACAGCGACTGCCACCCCTGCGGAGAGATACGGTCCCATGGCGAGGACATGCCCTTCGCCGCTTACTTTCATACGGATCAGATGAATCACGGAACCAATGATACATCCCAGTAAAAATGCGAAAATAATCAATTTCCAGCCGAGCAACAGTCCGCAGACTGCCATCAGCTTCACATCACCGCCGCCAATGGCTCTGCCACCGGTAGCGTAATACAGAATAAGTAAAAATACACTGACACACAGGAAGCCGATCAGGAAATCCAGCCACTGTGTATAGTGGAAGGCTCCATGGATCAGCCCCAGTGCCAGTATAAATAAATTAAATCCCACAGGGATCTCATATGTTCTGAAATCAATCACACTTAAAGCAAGAAGTGCACTAAACAACAAGCAGTAGACTAGGGAATCCACGCTCATCCCAAATTTCCAGAATACGAGCAGGTACAGCACTCCGTTCAGAGCCTCGATGATGGGGTACTGAGCGGAGATATGTGCCTTGCATTTCCGACATCTGCCTCCCAGCGCCAGGTAGCTGAACAGCGGTACGAGGTCGTACCACCGCAACTGATAACCGCAGTTCATGCAGTGAGACCTGGTCGTTACAATATTCTCTTTTTTCGGGATACGGTAGATCAACACATTGAGGAAGCTACCAATCACGATTCCATAAAGAAAAATCACTATGTAGAGTAAAATTGTAGGGAGCATGTCAAGTGCCTTTCAAAATTATTATTTCTTCAGTGTAGAAATACCAGTTGAAGCGACATCAGGATTAGGATAGCAATCATACGTACCATCGCTTGTAGTTAATTTAACTGTTTTTACTCCATCAGTTCCATTATAGGTAACCGTCCAATAACCACCAAGCTTAGAAGCAGGAACAGAGGTTCCAGCGGAGGTCATTACTGCTGTTAATGTATCGGTACCAGCCGGTCCATTGGCAACAGTTGTATCTCCTGTACCAGGAGTAATATCCTGATTTGAAATTGCAACATTAATTGCAGTAGCAATTTCCTGTGCATTCTGAGTATCAGTTGAAACCTTAGAATTGCTTACATATTTCAAATACTGAGGTGCCAGTACACCAACCAGTACTGCCATAATAGCAATAACGATAATCAACTCTACTAGGGAGAAACCTTTGTTTGTTAAGTTCTTCTGTTTCTTGTTCATAATAACATTCTCCTTTTTTATGTGTTTTTTAATTTCAGGGTAGTAAGTTTTCCGCCCCATTTATTAATTATCGTCCTGTCCCTACACAGGACGGATAATCCCTTTTTATAAGCTATCGAGTGCCTCATACATGGACATCATAGGCATCATACATGCAGCGATCAGTCCACCGACCACGACTGCCAGTACAATAATGATCATAGGTTCCATAGCTGCCATCAGTGACTGCACTTCCATTTCTACTTCTTCATCATAATAATCTGCCAGTTTATCCAACATAGCCTCTGTATTACCGGACTCTTCACCAATCCGGATCATCTGGTATACCATAGGAGGGAATAGGCCACTCTCCTGCAGTGGTCTCGACAGCGGCATACCAATGGTGATCTCTTCCTTGGCATCTTCCATTGCTTCTTTAAAGTAAACATTGCTCATAACTCCCGATACAATGTCCACCGCTTCGATCAATGGTACACCGGCACCCAACAAGGTACTCATGGTTCGTGCCATCATAGAGGACGCTGACTTTGTGGTCAATTTTCCGAATAAAGGTGCCTTCAGTGCAATTTTCCCAAAGAAGTGCTTTCCGGCATCGGTTTTGGCAAATGCACGGATAGCGAATACCAATGCAACAATTACCGGAATAATAATAAACCAGTAATTGATAATGCCATGGCTCAGATTTACATAAAACTTCGTAATCCACGGCAAATCTGTTCCCAGATCCTTAAACATATCTTCATAGTTAGGAATGACCACCACCAGCATTACGATTGTGACAATAATAGCCACAACACATACCGCTATGGGGTAGATCATTGCTTTCTTCACCATTGCCTGTGTCTTATGGGAACGCTCCAACTGGGTTGCCACACGTTCCAATGCTGTCTCCAAGCTACCGGATGCTTCACCGGCAGACACCATATTTACCATAATCCCTGGGAATACCTTCGGATGCTCTGCCAGGGAGTCTGCCAGGGTCTCACCCTTTTCCACGCTGATGCGGACTTCCTTCAGTGCATCCTGCAATCTCTTGTTCTCTGTCTGTTCGCAGAGCATTTTCAGGGATTCGAGGATGCTGACGCCCGCTTTGGTCATGCTGACGAACTGGCGGCACATGACGCTTAGATCCCTGGCCTTGGGCCATCCGCCGATCTGGATATCGATGTCTTTCGTCAGGAAGCTCTGTTCTCCCAGATCGATAACGGTCAGCTCCTGCCTTCTCAGTTCTGCCATTGCCAGATCTTTGTTATCCGCTTCCAAACTTCCCTTTACTTCTTTTCCAGCCTTTGTGATGGCCTTGTAGCCATAGGTCGCCATGTGCCTTCCCTCCAATTACGTCTCTATCTTTAACTGTCTCCCCAACTAGGTAAGACGAACCCCGGTCCTGAAAAGGTCCAGGTTTTTGAAAAATTTTTATAAATTTTGATAAATTTCTATAAAATATTGCGGTTTTTAT
>OHTY01000062.1_pt1 | contig 51383 bp, 40 predicted proteins | sample 1579061 | NCBI WGS metagenome assembly OHTY01 (sample SAMEA3879520, study PRJEB24766) | human gut metagenome | biome: human-associated habitat; feature: feces | place: USA | collected 1985/1987 | reverse complement strand
AACACAACCCGCTACGGGGGAGACTTACCCGAAATCTGATTTATTCAACAAAGCCACTTAAGATCTCAATCCCATACCACAAAAGCCATAATAATTAAATGGGTACTATGCATTACAGAATTGTCAATTCCCCTGTCTTCGTAGGTGATATCATAGGGTGAGTATTTTATGTGTAGTGATAAAGGCTTAACATCAATCATTTCTTGGTATCAAATATAGTTTTTATTGCAATTGAAAGACATTGATTTTGAAAACCACGTGAATTATATAATTATCTGTGAAGTATATTTTTTTTGGCTATATGAGTTGATAAATATTCTTCTGCTATTTTATGATGTGAAATCAATACCTTCAGACCCTCGCCCTACTAAATTTGGTAGGGGTGTTGCGTGGGATGATAAAAGAAAGTAACAAACCTTGACAAAGTTAATACTACATTCTTTATTTATAGAGAGGGTAAGTACGTTACTTGCTCTTTGCTTACTCAACAATTGCTTTCTCAATGTAAAATTCAGCAATTTGAGGATTCCTCAAGAGGGTTTACGATATGGCTTCACTTGCGAACCAAACTACAGCGGCAGCTTTGTATTATGCAGTGCTAGGGACAAACCCAAGCGAGACCGAATTTAAAAGTATCGGTCAAAAAATTGAAAATGGTCAGTTAACTAAAGAAGATTACATCGCAACATTGCTCAGTTCTACCTCCGGTCAATCTTTGTACCAAGGTCTAACCAACGAGCAGATCGTAACGAATGTCTATACACTCATTTATGGCAGTGCTCCATCTTTGAGTACCGTAAATGAATTCCTGTCTGTCGGAGGTTTATCCACTGCTTTATCGTCAGTTGTTGATAATTTACTGAATTATAAAGGTTTCAATTCCTCAATCCTTGCGGAGCAGGCTACATTTGATCAGAAAGTTGATTCCATTCTATATTCAACAACAGAGAGTATTGCACCACTGTCCGTGCAAGAGCAGGTCGCCGCATCATATCTTGCCATGCTTGGACGCGATCGCTGGGTTGATTCTGCTGGATTAAAGTACTGGAGTTCAGATCTCAATAACGGTACTAGCTACGAAAACGTGATTAAAAAACAGCTGCTTACCTCAGAGTATCAAAAGCGAGTTGGGCAGTTGAATGGTGATGACTTTATCGCGAAGGTTTATAAGATTGTACATGGTGTAGCGGCAACTCCAGAGCAAATCGCAACATTTTCTGTGCTGGGTACGAATAAATCAGTCATTGCTGCCGCAATTATCAATGACATACGAAATTCAACTGCGACTGATAATACTACAGTTTCTCAGCAGCACTCGTTCGAAAACCTTATTGGTACAAGTCTTGACTATAAGACTTCTGCTCTATTGTCAGCAACTTCTGGTGGGGGGAATGCAACTGGCTCTGTTAATTCCTATACTAGCCATCAGATAAGTAATGCGGAAACAGCTGTTTTGACAGATGTTCAGCTCAATGCCAACGCGGCAACAACCGTCAATTTAAAATTTGCCGATCATCTGGCTAACCTTGAGATTGGTGGTGGCAGTGCGGCAACCGTTAACCTCTCTGATAATGGCGTGAATCCTGGCGTTAATATCACAGTCGACAACGGTAGCATCACGTTAAACGCCAGTTCTGGTGCAGATAAGGTACTGTTAACCACTGATGCGGTTGTTGCTTCAGCTACCGGTAAATTCAACCTGGGAACGGGTAATGATTCGCTGAAATGGTTGGGCAATGGGGTTTCTAACGGGGCAAACACGGTATCTACTGCTATTACGGCCAATGGCGGTGATGGCGTTGATACAATTTCCGCTAATTTAATCACTAAAAACGTTGTGATGTCAGGTAACGCCGTTACCCGTACAGCAACTATCAGCACCAACACTTCTCAGTTCACCAACTTTGAAAAACTGGATCTGGCCGGATATATTGGCAAGGCGACTGTAAGTTCAGGTTCTACCGCCGCGAACCACACCTTCGACTTTGGTATTCTGACGGGTAATGCGGTATCCGAGTCTAGTACTACTGGTCTGACTAACAACGTTGTACAGGCAGCAACATCAACCATTGGTTCCCAGGGCTTTGTCCTGTCTGGCCTTGCCGACCAGGTGCATGTAATTAATGCCGCTGGTGGCAACTCAGCACAACTGGAAGTCACGGGTAATGCAACTGCTGCTAGCAGCGTGGATATCACTTTCCTGCAAAACGCAACTAATCATTTTGATGTCAACTTCACTGCAACCAGTGATTCTGACATCAATGCTGGCTCACTCTCGTTGATCAGCAGTAGTAGTTTGCTTGGTGGAACTGCGCTGTCTACAGTAAACATTGGCTCTGGTGGGACAGGCAATTTTGACAATGTTCTGTCACTAACAGGCGCGAATACACAGGTACAAACTATCAATGTGACTGGCGACCATGCTCTGAATCTGACAGTCGGTACAGGGTATAGCAACGTCCATGATATTAATGCTTCTACTAATACTGGCGGATTGAACCTGACATCCAATGTTGGTGGTACTGGTGATGGTATTCTTGTTCAGTTGTTGAATGCTTTACCGCTCAGCGGCGTAACGACCACGATCCTTAATTTGTTAGGATTAAATGGTGGTTACCATTTGAGTGTTGAAGGAACTTCAGTTGCTGATTCCTTCAATGTTGTTGGTAACACGGTTGTTACAGGGGGAACCGGCGAAAACCTGTATCAGCTGAAATCGAGCACCATTAATTCTGGGGTGACCATCTCCGACTTTAACAGTGGTAAAGATACCATTTTTGATACTGCCTCCGGTTTGACAATCAATAATGATACTTCGCACACAGCTATCGCTGATTATGGTACCCGAGCTACGGATGTGGTCGAGTCTTTGTTAGGTACCTTGGTTACTGGTATTGTTGGTGGTGTCGTTGGCCTACTGGGGAAAATTCTCGGTATTGGCAATAACGGCGATCTGACCTCTAAAGTTGGACTCGCATCCGTCGTCTGGGCTGATAACTCCCATGAGGCAAGTAACTACCTGATTATTGATAACAACAACGATCATACTTTGGATGCGAATGACACAGTTGTTTATCTGAATGGTCAGACGCACCAACAGTTGGTTGATACTCTGCACTATGCATAATTAAAGTTTTGCAAGTCTAAGTCTGTAAAAAAGCGGGGAGGGAAACCTCTCCGCTTTAATATTGTGATGTAACTCCTATTATTTCTATTTTATTAAACATTGTTTATTATGTGGTTATCTTTGTGACTATAAAAAATATTGCTTTTGGCTTGATATTTAGGTCTTTTCCTATTTATATATAAGATATCTCCGGCCGGTGGTGAGTGCCAGATTCCCCTGTGTTTAGCAGGGGCACGTGGCTGAGGATACACAAAAATTAAGGGAAAGATAGTGGAACATTTTATACCGCGGAATGAAATCGCAGATGTAATTCGTACACGCAGCAAAATATTTTGGACTGTTGGTGTTTTTACTGCGTTCATCAACATATTAATGCTGGTACCCTCAATTTATATGCTTCAGGTCTACGACCGGGTGCTACCGTCAGGTAACGAAATTACGCTTTTAATGCTGACTTTGATCATGCTTGGCATGTTCGGGATGATGGCGTTGTTAGAGTATGCGCGTAGCATGGTGGTTATTCGCATAGGTTCTCAGCTGGATATGCGTTTGAATTCGCGAGTTTACACCGCTGCGTACGAAGAGAATCTGAAGAATAAGTCAGCCGAAGCCGGGAACATGTTGAATGATTTGACCAATGTGCGTCAATTTCTGACCGGGAACGCGCTGTTTGCCTTTTTTGATGCCCCATGGTTTCCCATCTATCTTCTGGTGATTTTCCTTTTCAATCCTTGGCTCGGCTTGTTTGCTCTCATTGGTTCGTTGCTATTGGTTGCTTTGGCCGTCATCAATGAAATGGTTTCAAAAAAACCATTGTCTGAGGCCAGCAAGCTGGCATTGCAGTCAGGGAGTCTGGCAAGTACTAATTTGCGCAATGCCGAAGTGATTGAAGCTCTGGGTATGCTACCTAACATAAAGCGCCGTTGGTACGAACTACATCAGAGATTTCTTAATAGCCAGCGCATTGCCAGTGAAAGAGCAAGCAGCGTAACGTCTATCACTAAATTTGTTCGCCTGTCATTGCAATCACTTGTTCTGGGTCTGGGGGGATGGTTAGCGATCGATGGTCATATTACTCCTGGGATGATGATTGCTGGCTCCATTCTTATGGGTAGAACGCTCGCGCCTATTGAGCAAGTGATTAACGTCTGGAAAAGCTGGAGTTCAGCAAAGCTTTCCTACCAGCGCCTGGTGAAATTACTTGAGCAAAATCCACCGCGCGGTACAAACATGTCTTTACCCGCTCCGGAGGGGGCTCTCTCTGTCGAGAATGTTTCCGCGACGCCTCCTGGCTCTCAGGGTGAAGCAGTGTTGCATAATGTTTCGTTTTCAATCCAGCCTGGCGATGTCCTCGGGATTATTGGCCCAAGCGCTTCTGGGAAATCGACGCTGGCACGTTTAATGGTGGGTATCTGGCCAGTCGGTGAGGGAATTGTACGCCTGGATAATGCGGATATTTATCAGTGGAACAAAGACGAACTCGGTCCCTACATCGGTTATTTACCACAGGATATTGAATTATTTGCCGGTACAATTGCTGAGAATATTGCTCGATTCAGCGAGGTCGATGCCGAAAAAGTGATTGATGCAGCCAGGCTTGCTGGCGTGCATGAACTCATTTTACGTTTTCCGCACGGATATGACACCGTAATCGGTAATAGTGGGGCCGGTCTGTCGGGTGGACAAAAACAGCGTATTGGCCTTGCCCGCGCTTTGTACGGCGACCCATCATTAATTGTTCTCGATGAGCCTAACTCTAACCTTGATGATGCCGGAGAGCTAGCGTTGAACCAGGCGATTGCCTTACTAAGGCAACGTAAAAAAACGGTGGTACTCATTACTCATCGTACCAATCTGCTGTCGATGACCAGCAAGTTACTATTACTGGTTAGCGGTAAGGTGAACGCTTTTGGGCCGACTAATCAGGTGCTGCAGGCTCTGGCGAATGCGCAAAAAGCTCAGGCCGCGCAGCAACAGGCTGCGCATGCGGTGAACAGCGATATACATTAAGGCAATAATCCGGAAGCACCAATTAACCAAAACGCAATCTTGCCGGCGGAAGATATTCGCCGTTAGTAGTCGAAGGAGTGGGTATGTCTGTGCAGGTCAATATACCGCAGGGAAATAATGCTGAGCAATCATCGACAGATGAACGCAAGTTTACTCGTCTGGGGTGGCTGGTTATTGGCATTGGTTTGGTGGGGTTTTTTATGTGGGCGAGTCTGGCGCCGCTGGATAAAGGTGTCGCATCACCCGGGTCTGTTACAGTTTCAGGGAACCGTAAAACAATTCAATCCCCAGCAGGGGGGGTTGTCAGAAAAATAGATGTAAAAGAAGGGGATAAAGTTAAGGCTGGCGAAGTGTTGGTGCAAATGAGTCAGGTCCAGGCGCAGGCGCAGGTCGACTCCTTAAAAGACCAATATTACACCACTCTGGCTACTGAAGGTCGTTTACTGGCGGAACGGGATAATCTGAGCAAGATTCGCTTTTCACCCGTTTTTGATACTCTCAAAGATGATCCGCGGGTCGCGGAAATTATTGCTCTGCAGGTACAACTTTTTTCTTCTCGCCAGCAAGCCCTGCGCAGCGAAGTTGATGGCTTTAAACAATCGATAGATGGCATTCGTTTTCAGTTAAAGGGGTTGCAGGACTCCCGTGCTAACAAACAAATCCAGTTGGGCAGTATCCGTGAACAAATGAGTAGCATGAAGCAACTGGCTGCTGAAGGATATTTACCAAGAAACCGCTATCTTGAGGCGCAACGTCAGTTTGCAGAAATCAGTAGTAGCATTGACGAAACGATAGGGCGTATTGGTCAACTCCAGAAGCAACTCCTCGAGTCGCAGCAACGTATTGCGCAACGCTATGCTGATTATCAACGCGAAGTTAGAACCCAACTTGCACAAACTCAAATGGATGCTAATGATTTCAAGAATAAGCTTGAAATGGCAAATTATGACCTCGGCAATACCTCCATCGTTTCCCCAGTTGACGGTACTGTTGTTGGGTTGAGCATTTTTACCCAAGGTGGGGTGGTAGGAGCGGGGGACCACCTGATGGATATTGTGCCAAGTGAAGCTTCTCTTGTCGTTGACTCCCGGCTCAAAGTTGAAATGATTGACAGAGTCTATAACGGTCTACCTGTTGAGTTAATGTTTACTGCATTTAATCAGAACAAAACCCCAAAAATACCTGGAACAGTTACATTGATTTCTGCCGACCGTTTAGTTGATAAGGGGACCGGGGAACCGTATTACCAGATGCAGGTGACGGTGACACCTGAAGGGCTCAAAATGCTGCAAGGTGCGGATATAAAACCAGGTATGCCAGTAGAAGTATTTGTCAAAACAGGGTCGCGTTCATTACTGAGTTATTTGTTCAAGCCCATTTTAGATCGCGCTCATACATCATTGACTGAGGAATAATCTTGAACCAGGTTAAACGGCAGATTTATGTTCTGGCCATAAGTTCATTGATTTTTATGTACTCTGCGCCAGCCCATTCGTTAGGGATCCTGGATGCCTACTCCCTGGCTCTGGAGAAAGATCCAACATTTCAAGCTGCAATTAAAGAAAAAGAGGCGGGGAATGAAACAGAGAACATCGGTAGAGCCGGTCTTTTACCGAAAGTCTCTTTGAATTACCAAAATGCCCCTCGTAACTGGCAAACACAAAAATACCAAGCGAGTGATATTTTTGGCAACGTCAGTGATGTGACTAAACGACAGCAATATCGGAGTTATGCTGGGTCGGTAACATTGACGCAACCTCTTTTTGATTATGAGGCATATGCAAAATACAAATCAGGTGTGGCACAATCACAGATGGCGGATGAAAAGTACCGTGGAAAATATTTTGATCTAGCTGTGCGTGTGATTACGGCCTATGTCGGAGTGGCCTACGCCAAGGACCAAATCGCTTTAGCCGAGGCGCAAAGGGATGCTTATAAAGAGCAGTTAGCACTTAATGATCGATTAGTCAGTGCGGGTGAGGGAACTGTCACTGATGTTGCTGAGACCCAGGCTCGTTATAGCCTGGCAGAGGCACAGCTTATTGAAGCTCGGGATACATTAGATTCAGCACAGCGTGATCTTGAAGTTATCATCGGTATTCCGCTTGAGCAATTGGGCGATCTGCAGACCTTGCGCGAAAGCAAATTTCAGGTGATACCATTACAACCTGCTAAATTTGAGGAGTGGCAGCAAATTGCCATGAAGAATAATCCGCTGCTTATGTCATCCCGGCATGGGGTTGATGCGGCCAAATATGAGGTTGAAAGAAACCGTGCAGGTTTTATGCCACAGGTTCAGCTCTATGCCTCGCATTCAGAAAATGATTCTAGCAGTGACAATACGGTAAACCAAAAATACCGAACGGATAGTATAGGTGTACAAGTGACTATGCCTATTTATTCAGGGGGAGGTGTTGCTGCATCTACCCGTCAGGCGGCGGCGAGATATGGCCAGGCTAAATATGAACTGGATGCTCAAGTGGGTAGTGTTATTAATGACTTACGTAAGCAGTTCAATTTATGTATCAGTAGCCAGGCAAAACTTCTCGCTTATGAATTTGCAGTTAAATCCGCCACAACACAGGTTGAGGCAACGCGTAAAAGTGTTCTTGCGGGCCAGCGAGTAAACGTTGATGTTCTGAACGCCGAACAGCAACTTTATAGCGCGCGGCGGGATCTTGCTGAAGCGAAATACACTTACATTAAGTCCTGGATTTCACTGCTTAGTGACTCCGGAACTTTGAGCGAAAAGGATATTTTGCAGGTGGCTGGTTATTTTTCTTCACAGCGCGTAAATTAGAGTTTGTAGAATAAAACTAGCCGGCCTCTTTCTTGCTAGTTTTATTCTTTTTGGGTTCAGTTTGTTATTTTTTGTTGAGGAGTTACTATTAATTGCCATATCATACTTCTTTGTAAAGAAATAGACCTCTACAGGTAATCTCTTCTGATCTTGATGATGATCCAAATTTAGTCCAGTGAAAAATCAGAAATCTTCGTCTTTCCCGGAGACATCGGATGAATTCAGCCGGAGTCATGACATTTAATGATGAATATGTCCTCTCATGATTATATTCCTTGCGCCAGTTGTCGAGTTTGTCCTGCGCATCTTCCAGCGAGAGGAACCAGTGAATGTTCAGGCATTCATCCCGTAGACTGCCGTTAAATCTTTCAATAAACGGGTTATCCGTTGCTTTCCAGGGTCAGGATAAGTCCATTGTGATACCGTGCTCATACGCTCATTTATCCAGACTTTTCGAAATAAACTCGCTGCCGTTATCTGTCTGAATACGTACCGGCAGGCGCTTGCCCGGCACACGAAACTCTTCCATCACGCCGACCACATCCTCACCTTTCAGCGACTTTCCTGCATGGATCGCCAGACACTCCCGACTAAAATTATCGACTACAGTCAGCCCCCGGAAACGTCGTCCGTTAAACAGGTTATCCGACACGAAATCCATACTCCAGCATTGATCGACACCTGTCAGAACAGGGCGCTGTTGACGATGTGCTGTACTGACATGCCTACGCGGGTGTTTTCTCCGTAAGTTCAGTCCTTCCAGACAATAGATCCGGTGTGTTTTCTTGTGGTTAACAGGCCAGCCTTCCCGTCGTAACTGAATATGAATACGTGGGTAACCGTAGCGGATCCGGGTTTCCGCTATTTCCCTAATGCGCAGGGTTATCGCCCGATCATCCTGCCGGCTCTGCCAGTGGTAAACGGTTCGGCTCTGCATCAGCAGTCCGCCTCCCGTCGGACACTGATACGGTAAGCCTAACGCAGAAAATGCACCGCCTGATCCTTCTGAGCCGGCCTCAGAACTTTTGTTTCAGTACCTCCTGCAGCATCTCCTTGTCCAGACTCAGGTCAACCACCCGTTTCTTCAGCTGCTGATTTTCATCCTCCAGTTGCCGCAGACGCCGCAGTTCCGTTACGCCCAAACCGGCGAATTTCTTCTTCCAGTTAATGGGATGGACTACCTCCTCCCGCTGCGGTTAACTGTACGAAATGTGCTCACCAAGAGAGTCACCATGAATATCGTATTTCTGGGTATTGATCTGGCTAAAAATGTTTTTCAGCTCTGCGGGTTAAACCAGGCCGGCAAACCGGTTTATACGAAACGAACTGGCCGAAAATAATTGCCTCCAGACGCTGGCAAATATTCCTGCATGTCTGATTGGGATCGAAGCGTCCACCGGGGCATTTTACTGGCAGCGTGAGTGTGAGAAACTGGGGCACAAAGTAAATGCCATCAGTCCTCAGTGTGTAAAACCCTTTGTCCGCGGGCCAAAAAATCATGGTAATGATGGACAGGCCATCGCAGTAGCTCTGATGCAACCGATAATGCAGTTCGTGCCGCCAAAAAGCCCCGAACAGCAGGATAACCAGGCTTTACACCGGGCAAGGCAGCGTATTGTCAATCACCGCACTGCTACAGTCTGTCAAATATGAGGGCTGTTACTTGACCGGTGGATCCCAATTGGCAGTGCTGTCTCCAGAGCTCGCCGGGCTATTCCTCTTATCCTTGAAGATGCAGAAAACGGTCTAAGTTCCAGTATGCGCAGAACAATTGCCGAGCTCTATGATCTCTTTAACGATCTCGAGCGTCGGATCCATTTTTTTTGATAAGGAAATTGAAACAGTACTCAGGCAATCAGAAGCCTGTCAGCGTATCGCCAGAGTTAAAGGCATTGGCCCTAAAACGGCCACGTCCGTTGTTGCTTCTATTAGCAAAGGCACTGAATTTAAGAATGGCCGCCATTTTGCCAGCATGGCTGGGTCTGGTTCCACGCCAGCATTCGAGTGGCGACAGGCAGGTGCTGATGAATATGACGAAAAAAGGCGACAAGTATCTGCGGACACTTTTTATTCGTGGTGCCCGCGCTGTCGTCAGGGTTGCCACGAATAACAATGAAGGCCATTTAAATCAGTGCGTTAACCAGTTAAAGGAACGGCGCGGATTAAATAAAACGACCGTAGCGGTCGCTAACAAAAACGCGCGAATAATCTGGTCGATGCTGAGAAATGAGACCGAGTATCAGGTAGTGTGAAATTAATCCCCTGCCAGAAAAAGTTGCAGCGTACTGAGAAATGGTGACAGGTTGCACCTGCACAATCGGAACCTGATATTTATACTGGCCTCAGAGGCCGTCCAGTTGTTGAGGCGATTGTGTGCGAATTACCCATTTGGGCACAGATTTTCCTGATGCCGGATAGATGTAAGTAACAACCCAAAACCAGATTCAGTACTTGCCAAATGGGGTTAGTCCATAGATATAAAAATTGCCTCAGAAATGCCCATTTTTCGGCAGACTTCTCCGACGCGGGTGCCGGTTTCGGCCTGTTTCAGCGCAAATGCTATCTGTTCTTCGGTATAGCGGGTCTTTTTCATAGCGATGTGCCTCTCTGTGAGATGGAAGAAGGATCGGAGGCTTCAGTTTAGCCTGGCACTGTTTTCAGGGAGGAGAGTAACTGCCTAAAGGGCCGGTTCCTGGTGGAATTCGTCATGTTTATTTGTTGATCTGCCGGGGTAACCTGCTGACTTGACTAACCTTCTTTCTAAGCGTAAAACCGCCCACAGCATTATTAAAATTCGTGGCTATCCGCCATTACCCAGTTAACTGATTAAAGTGTAATCGAATGAAAATTACTATTTCCGGTACAGGTTATGTTGGTTTATCGAACGGTGTCCTGATTGCGCAAAACCACGAAGTGGTGGCCCTGGATATCGTACAGGCCAAAGTGGATATGCTTAACCAGAAGATCTCTCCGATTGTGGATAAAGAGATTCAGGAATATCTGGCAGAAAAACCGTTAAATTTCCGTGCCACCACGGATAAGCACGACGCATACCGTAATGCCGACTACGTGATCATTGCGACGCCGACCGACTACGATCCCAAAACCAACTACTTCAACACCTCTACGGTGGAAGCGGTTATTCGCGATGTTACAGAGATCAACCCGAACGCGGTAATGATCATTAAATCGACCATCCCGGTGGGGTTCACCCGCGACATCAAAGAACGTTTAGGGATTAATAATGTTATTTTCTCTCCTGAGTTCCTGCGTGAAGGACGTGCGCTGTACGACAACCTGCATCCATCGCGCATTGTCATCGGTGAGCGCTCTGCGCGTGCCGAACGTTTTGCTGATCTGCTGAAAGAAGGCGCGATCAAGCAGGATATCCCAACCCTGTTTACCGACTCCACCGAAGCGGAAGCGATCAAACTGTTCGCTAACACCTATCTGGCGCTGCGCGTTGCCTATTTCAACGAGCTCGACAGCTATGCTGAAAGCCAGGGGCTGAACAGCAAACAGATTATCGAAGGGGTATGCCTGGATCCGCGTATCGGCAACCACTACAACAACCCGTCCTTTGGCTATGGCGGCTACTGCCTGCCGAAAGATACCAAGCAGCTGCTGGCGAACTACGAATCGGTCCCGAACAATATCATCGCGGCTATCGTCGATGCTAACCGTACCCGTAAAGACTTTATCGCGGATTCTATTCTCGCTCGTAAGCCGAAAGTAGTGGGTGTATATCGCCTGATCATGAAGAGTGGTTCGGACAATTTCCGCGCCTCTTCTATTCAGGGCATCATGAAGCGCATCAAGGCGAAAGGTATTCCGGTTATTATCTATGAACCGGTGATGCAGGAAGATGAGTTCTTCAACTCCCGCGTCGTGCGCGACCTGAATGCCTTCAAACAAGAGGCGGATGTGATCATCTCTAACCGTATGGCGGAAGAGCTGGCGGATGTCGCGGATAAGGTTTACACCCGCGATCTGTTTGGCAACGATTAATTCTGCCGGTCTGACACTGGCGGCTCCCTGCCGCCAGTATGCTTCTTTATCTCCCCGCTCTATCCCTCACTACGCGTATTTCTCGCACATTCAGATTAACCTCAATAAATTGTGATGGACATTACGATCTTGTACGAAACCCGTTGCGGGCGCAGAACAGGTCCGATAAGTTAAACTTACCTTGTGAAGAGCTACCGTCACTGTGATGTAGATGCCGGAGATAAGCGCCGGGAGGTAAAACAAAGCCTGCAACGCAGGCTTTTGTTATTTCTGTGTGCAGGGAAAATGATGAGCATGGCCAGCCAAGAGTGCTTTTCTCATGCCTTTATGCCATGGCAAATCACAGAATGAATAGTCATTCTGTCATAAAGTTATTTTATCTCTTAATATTATCTTAATGTCATTGTAATATGAAGCTAGCCTTACCACTTGCGTTTATTAAACATCAGTTTCGTTTTTTTTTCTGTCTTTTAAATAAGAAATTAAAAAATAAACGGAAATAGCAAGTAGTATGGCAGCCACCACTAAGAAAAATAGGTTTTCCATAATATCTACCACATAGCGTATGTTGATTGAATTATTAGTTTGATAAGCAATACATCAGTTTTGTGCTGTTGCATGGCTTGCTCTAACATATCCTGGATTTAGGAAAATTCCTACAGAGTGTAATGTTATTTATTACTCAGTATTTCATGCTACTTTTTCGATTGGAAACGGCATGGATACAGCCGAAGTGCAGTACTGTGGCATGTGGAGATTTGCTTTTTTAACAAAGGCTGGATGAAACTGGTTTCAGGCGGGCGAGTAAAAAGGCAAAAATAGCGTCTATAGCACAAAATATTATATAAAAAATAATGAATGTGCATTCCGTCGACACATAGTCAGGACAACGGAGGGTTACATAGAAGGGGTTGCCGCAATCAGATGATTGCGGCAGGGCAGGGGGATTAGATCTGATAGTAATCCTTGTACCACTCCACGAAGTTCTTCACGCCTTCCTTCACTGACGTTTGCGGCTTAAAGCCCACCAGGTCATACAGCGGTTGAGTATCTGCGCTGGTGTCCAGCACATCGCCCGGCTGAATCGGCATCATATTCTTCTGCGCTTCCATTCCCAGCGCTTCTTCCAGAGCGGTGATGTAGTCCATCAGTTCCACTGGTGAGCTGTTGCCAATGTTATATACCCGATACGGCGCGGAACTGGTGGCCGGGGAACCCGTTTCAACGGTCCATTCAGGATTAGGCTGCGGGATAATATCCTGCATCCTCACAATTGCCTCAACGATATCATCAATATAGGTAAAATCGCGTTTCATTTTACCGTAGTTATATACATCTATACTCTTTCCTTCCAGCATGGCTTTTGTGAACTTAAAGAGCGCCATATCCGGCCGTCCCCAGGGTCCATAGACGGTAAAGAATCTCAGCCCGGTAGTCGGGATCCCATAAAGGTGAGAGTAGGTGTGGGCCATCAGCTCATTCGCTTTCTTCGTCGCGGCATAGAGTGAAACCGGGTGGTCAACTGAATCATCGGTAGAAAATGGCATCTTGCGATTTAAACCATAAACCGAGCTGGACGACGCATAGAGTAAATGCTCAACTTGATTATGTCGGCATCCTTCCAGTATGTTCAGATAACCGATCAGATTAGAATCGGCATAAGCAAAGGGATTTTCCAGCGAATAGCGCACGCCGGCCTGGGCAGCAAGATGGATCACCCGGTTAAATTTCTCATTAGCAAAAAGTTGGGCGACACCGTCACGATCCGCCAGATCAATTTTGTGAAAACGGGACAGGGGAGACTGGAGTAAATCCAGACGGGCCTGCTTGAGATTGACGTCATAATAGTCGTTCATATTGTCGAGGCCGACAACCTCATGGCCCGCATTGAGAAGGCGCTTGCAGGTATGAAACCCGATAAAGCCTGCGGCTCCAGTCACTAAAAACTTCATATTTATCCTCCGAGTTAACTTAGTCCCGCTATATATAATTGTCGATTTTACACTGGCTGGCTGCGTGGATCACCTGATTTACCATCATTGTTTACTGGAATCTAGCAATGAAACCAAAGCACGCATTCAATCCCTGAGCGGATTACCCCAATCCGGAGTTAGTGAAAAAATATATGTTACTGGAGGAAAAAACACTAAATTTAACAAAATTATTAAAGAGGGAGACAAGGAAAGTTGATAACTGGCTATAGCATTTTGCATGCCTGTAACCAGCACTGACAGGACTTTGCTAACTTTAAAAAAAAGGCATCTGTCGATGCCCTGAATAAAAAGTAATTAATACTTGCGATAGAATTTTCTTTTATAAAAAACCGCAAGGTCAATCGTCAGTGCTAAAATGTATTTATTTAGCGAGGGCAGATTGTCTCTTTTACGTATGCCATCGCTCCATTGATTTGCTTTAATAAATTCAATCAATGCTGCACGGTTGTTTTTATTCCATAAAGAGCTTAATATCTCGAAGGTCGTGGGTACATGGTTTTTCTTAACGTATCCACCTAAGCCGAATGTTTCGTTATGATTTAAATTATTAAAAGCGTCAGTTAGAGATTTATTACTACCACTAATTAGCACATCCCAAATATTTAGGGCGTAGCCACGTACAACGTCGTGAGTAATGCCATAACTCAACACTGCAGCGGAGAAGGATTCCATACCGGCCAGGATCCCTTCTTGAAATGTTTTTGTGAAATTATGCCACGCGCTGTTTTCGTCGTCGTTAACACTGCGAATAGCGACTATCTTACCATTCTCCAGCCCATAGCCTGTTACGCTACCTGAAGGGGAGTTGGTAATCATTTCAATAGGAGCAACGGAATCAAGAAAATGAGGATACTCCAGTTGGTGATTCAAATCTGGGCCAAAAGCAACTTTTGATGTGTTTGATGGTTGCTCGTTGAGAAATTTCTGCAGGCCCAGATATATGCCGGTAAAATGAATATCAGGATAAAGAAGAGCAATATTATCGTGAATGGTGCCACGCCAGCCGACATCGACTACGCAAATACGCGCATTGATATCATCAGTTAGACCTTTTGTCGCAAAATAGTTCTTCAAAAGAGCTCTTTGCTGCATCACATGCTGCCAGAGCGTCTCTTTGAAACCAGAGTCGTCAAAAAGTTGCTGAATACGGCTGTCCTGCCATGGATATTGGATCTGTTCATCTGCAGGAATCCCATATTTGTCGATGAAACTCTGGAATGTTTCAGGGGCAACGTTAAGGGTCTTGAATAAAGAGCTAATGGACTGTGTGCTATATAAATTCCAAACACGCATCATCTCTTTTATGCTAATTTCTTGTAGAGACGGCGCGAAGGTAGCCAGACGGCTGACTTCTATAATATCGATTTCTGGTAACTTTATTTCTTTAATATTAGTCTTGAGATGACTAATCAAAATATTCATTGCTTTAATGAAAAACTCGCCTTCACGAGTGAAAAAGAGGATTTTTTCACTTTTTGATATGACGGCTTGTTCCAAAATTTTAAGGCAAAAACCAGCGATTAACGGAGTTGTTTTCAAGCCAAGCTGAAAATCAACTGATAAATCTTTAGATGCTGCATATTTATTAAGAATATTATTGGTGATCGTTTCCGTGAGATCTTCATTTTTATTCCAGAGAAACTCTTTTTGCTCACGCAGCTGATGCTGTTGGGCTGGGAGATACCGAATACTTTTTATACCTTTTGATGTCGGCATTTGCACATCGGACCATTCATTATCGCCAATATGTATCCAGTCAACGCCGGCTAACTGATATTTTTGTTGAATAAAATCGAAGAGACGTCCACTTCTCTTGTTCAGTCGCTCGTCAATTGAAGAAACGCCATCTGATATGACAGACTGATCCAATCCAGCGCTAACGAGTAACTCTGTTAAATCAGTGGATGAAGTATAAAAATCGGACAGAAAGATTGTCTTATCAGAGGGATATTGCGCAAGAAAGTCCTCAATACCTGGATCCAGATAGATGTGCTTCTTCTCTTGCTCAATTTCCCAGGAATATAGCTCATGTGCTATCGCTGGCGTATCATATTGCTCTGCAGAGATATAGTTTTCTACCCATTGAAGCATTACATCCTGAATGAGATACTCATCATCATAACCAAGATCTTTGTTTTTCTTACCAATTAAGCGCTCTGTTTCAACTCGCTTAGTAAATAGCTGGTCGACGGAATCAACATTGTGTAGCGAATGAAATTTAAGGAAAAAATAATATGCAGTTGACCGCTTTATGAAGTCTGGATGGCAATCACGACGCAGAATTGTATCCCATACATCAACAGTTTTGAGTTTAAATTTATTCATCTGGATTAATTCTTCAACTTAAAATAAAGCGCGCTTAAAGGTGTGCGCACAAATAACGGTAAACGTAGAGCAATTCTCTTTAACAGACTCTGATGCGCGAATGTTAACGTGTTGGCAATATCAGGTCTGGCAAGAGGGGCTTCAAACGGGGGCTTATTATACGATCGTGAAATCACTTCTGCTGTGTATGCCTGCTCGTTCATCACGCAGTTGAACGCTTTGTAAAAGCCTTCTGTTTCCGTTTCCAGGGTACGCCCATTCATAAACTTTTGACCAGCCGAGCTCATACTCGCGGCTAAATCAGCATCGTTTAGAATTTTCATAATACCGGTGGCAATGCTTTCAGGTGTCTGTTTACACAACAGCATAGCATCTTCGCTAAAATCATAAAGATTGTTTTCTCGCCAGACTTCAACAACGGGAAGGCCTGCATTCATCATTTCAAAGGGGATGCGAGAGGGATTTGAAGAACTAATACAGAGTCCTACGGAGCATTTATTATATAGCTCATTACATTTCGGCAAATCTAATAAACCTAGATTTTCATGTTCGAACCAGAGATTATCATTAATTGATGTACCATAAAGATAAATTTTAACATCTGGCATGCAATGTTTAACTATACCTAAAGCCTCAATACCAATACGCGAACAACGTCGCGGTTTATCTGGCTGATAGATAAAGCAAACCGCTTTTTCTTTTTGAATGGTGGGAACTCGCTTATAGATATTATGATTCGCCCCAAATTCGAAGTGATAGCTTTCAACAGCAAAATCATTTTGCAGTTTATATCGTAACCAGCGCCCAATCGTAATTGGCTTTAAGCCGTAACAGTATGAATTTTCAGCCATCAGGTAAGCATCGCCCACCGGGTTGAAGTAAGCTTCAAAATCCTGAACGAAATATAAACGTTTACAATCAAATGGTAGAGCGGCCACGAATGGTGCAGAATACCATATTGTTGCAACTGCAGCATCACATGGTTGCGCATTATTCCAGTCATAAATGACGTCTTTAAATTTTAGACCAAATAATTTATGAATTACCTCTGCACCGCTTGTTTTGCCGCTTTTATCTTCAAGATAAATTGTACATGTATGACCCATTTTTTCCAGATAAGCGGCATGTTGCAGCATTGTGCGGTGACCACCAGACCCTTCAATGAGTTGAGGTATAAACCAAGCAATATTAGCCATTATAACCTTTCACAATAGAATTATTTTATATTTAGCATGCGTAGTAGATGCCTTATTACAGGCGTGCTATTAATCTTACGCAGTATGGTATTTGCACGTTCTAGATCTGCAGAGAGCTGGGCAATATGGAGATCTTTTTCATCGATTAATGAAATTAATTTTATGTTTTGATTCTGTAATTCATCAACTTTCTGTTCCTTAGAGGAAACTTGACTATTTAAGTCAGTTACATTTTGGATTTGCTGCTGAATAGTTTTATTATTCTGCTCAATTAATTGATTTTGCTGAGCAGAGACCAGGTCACGCTCATCAATTAAATTTTTTTGCGTAAGAACAGTGCTGTCTCGCTCATCAATAAGGCGCTTCTGGTCGTGAATAGTTCTATCGCGTTCATCAATTAAGCATTTTTGATCATGAATTGTTCTGTCACGCTCATCTATCATTTGCGACATATTATTTATTGCATTCATGCGTTCATGAAGCAAAGCCGACCAGGTGTTACCGTTGTCAAAATTTGCAATGTTGAATTTTCTGCCTGGTATGGCGTTTTTAATGTTGACCATCTTTATAAGCCAATCAAGAATATCATGGTAAATATAAAGCACAAAATTAAATGGTTGAGATATTTTACCCACCAGTTCGTCAGGATGTTGATAAAGTAGCTGTATACCTCTTTTAATCCCTCTATCGACGATTATCTCGGCACAGGAGATTCTATTTAAAGAAATTAATATAACGGACTGAAGATAAAAGCTTTGTAAAATCTTCGTGCCGATAGAGGGGCTAAATTTATCAATGCTGGAGTTTGCTGCACGAGATAAATGGATTAACGCATTAGCTTTATCATTATTTTTGTTACAAATAAGACCTAAAAGTGTCGATAAAGATATGAGCCAACGATATTGATGTGGCGTAGGATTATCCATCTGCGACACATTTGAGCAGTAATCTAGCATTTTTGCGTAAATGTCAGCTGTATCATCACTGCCGCTTAGCATTTGATAACCTAATACTGCCAATGCAGCGGCATAATCGGGGCTGTCAGGAGCACTGTGCTCCAAAATCTGATGGCTATACTGCTGTAGATGATAAGTTGACCTATTCCTGAATGGGAATTCTACGATCCCGCGAATAAGCCACGGGTTAGTATAATCTCTGGCAAAAGCTAATAGGTTTTTTGGTGGATGCGAGTAGCCATAAATCGTTTCCTGATACGGAAGCTCTGACCTAGCTAAAGGGCTTTTCATAAAAACACATAATTCAGGAGAGAGTGTAATTTCCTCTCCCTGATGTATTTGAGTCTTTAAATGGCCATGTTCATAAAATAAATAAACTTCAGGTTGTAAATTGTAATTACTTAATGTCTCAACTACAGTTTTATCTGTATGAAAACTAACGTACCTGCCAGCGGGCACCAGGTAAGATATAATGACTTTGAGTGCATTATTTAGTCCATCATCGGCATATTTATCAGTAATGAGAAAATGGTAGCCATTGCCATTTAGCTGAACACTTTTAATTTCATCCAATGAGTAAATTTCAACTTCAGATGCCTTGGTTTGTTCTGCAATAATATTTTTAATGTTTGTTATCGAATTTTTATTCTTAATGATTACAAGTACTCGATCCCCAGGACGTATGTAGGGAAAAGTATTTACAAGTTTTTTTTCAAAAATAGTCGTTTCTAAGATATTTTTGTCTGTCGAAACTACTGACTGACGTCTATAACTCAAAACTATCTTTAGGCTTTGATCATCCCGAAATTGTTCATCATAGCCAGGATTGAGCAAATAAAATACAGTGTCTATCGAATAACCAAGATTGTCAGTTATATTAATAAAATCCTGGAAACTCTGACCGTTTCCCTTTTCTACAAAGATATTAATAACGATTTTATTTACAAGCTGTCTTGCAGCGGTTCTGACAATCTTGACATATTCATTAAAATTATTATCTTTATCATTGGTTAAAAGGAAATTAACTTTATTGCGGTTAAGAATATCTTTACACTGCGCCAGATCAGCGCAGTTGTGCACCTTATAACCCTTCTCTGCAATCAGACCCTCAGTTTCTTTTGGGTAATTTTGTAATAAATACACCCCAGGCCCGAGATAATCAGTTATTGAAATATCATTCATCAACTTACCACTCTGCAGTCATCTTGAGATCCAGAATGCCACCAAAGAAATATTCATCACGCAGGACATTAACGTGAAAAAACGCGGCTTCATCACGCCAGTGTAAAATGCGCTGCGAGAAATAATTAGGTGTCCCCTCATAGGATATCGCCGCCTGTATTTCATATAGGTTTGTTCCTAAAGTACATTCAAATTCCATATCAACATAAAAACGCTCGCCTGCTTTAAACTCACGTTCCCAAAATTGGGGATCTTTAAGTTGATGGAAACGAACATACATGTCCTGGTTTAACGTTCCCCATGAATAAATTTTGACGCCTTCTTTATTGCGAATACGAATGCCAACGTTAATGTGGTTTATATCTTTATTTACTTTGCAATTAACACGAACTCTGATTTTATCACCAGGGTTAAAGGCATTGCTGCGTTCACCAGAAGCCGTAAACAATTCAACATTTTCAACCTCTGCTTCACCTTCACCGAACGATAGTTTATCTGTACGAGAGGGCGAGGTTTCCTCTACAGCAGGGGTTTCAGCATTAGCACTAATTTCTATCTTAGCCGGCGCGGTGGGGGTTTGATTAATATCGCGAGTGGCGTCCGCGTGGGCAGCAACTTCCTCTGCTAACTGAGAAAAATACTTACTTTCTTCCCGGTGTAGTAAACGACGATATTCAAGTAAAACTTCTGATGATAAGCCAGTACTTAATTGCGTCCCACGATCGAGAAGAATAGCTCTGTTTGTTAAGGTACGCACGGACTCTTGATCGTGTGAAACAAACAGTAAAGTTACGCCATTGCTGGTTAATTTCTCAATTTGTTGGAAACAGCGCTTTTGAAAAAGTGCGTCGCCTACAGCAAGTGCTTCATCTACGATGAGAATATCTGGCTCTAATTGTACCTGAACGGCAAATGCAAGGCGCACCATCATTCCGCTGGAGTATGTTTTTACCGGCTGGTCGAGATGGGTTCCTATATCAGCAAAACCGGCAATAGCATCAAATTTTGCATCTATTTCTGCCCGCGATAATCCCAGAACGGCGCCGTTAAGATAGATGTTTTCCCTACCGGTAAACTCTGGGTTGAAACCGGAGCCTAATTCCAAGAGGGCAGCTATTCTTCCCTTGGTTTGTATCGTGCCCGTTGTTGGAGTTAGCGTGCCGGTGATTAGCTGTAGTAATGTACTTTTGCCAGAACCATTGCGTCCAATAATTCCCGCTGACTCACCTTTATTGATGGTAAAGTTGATGTTATTTAACGCCCAAAATTCGTTATAGTAGCGTTGTACAGGTTTCCCAACCATACTCTGGACTTTAGGTAAGAAAAACTGTTTTAACCTATCTCTGGGGTTTTGGTAAATGTTATAGCATTTGCTAATGTTACTTACGCTAATTGCAATGTTATCAGATGACATCGGCAAATCCTTTTTTTGTTTTTTGGAAAAATAAAAAACCTGCAGCAAAGATAACTAAACCAATAAGCATATTAATTGCGAGCATGGTCCAGTTAGGCTCATTTCCCCAGTAAACAACTTTTCTTGCTTCTTCAATCATAAATGCCAGAGGATTCAACATTACAATTTTTTGGAAAACCACCGGTAATGCTGATAACGGATAAAATACGGGAGATAAAAACATTAATATTGTTACGATGATACTAATAGTTTGTGGCATATCACGAACAAAAACGCCCAGTGAGGCCAGGATCCAGCTTAATCCAAGTATAGAGAGCATAAGTGGAATAGTAATGACTGGCAGTAACAGGACAGTAAAATGAAGCTGATGCTTAAACACCAGTATTGCGATAAATAAGACTATGAGGCTAATGCTGGCATGAAATAAAGCAGCCAGCAGATTTACTATAGGTAATATCTCAATAGGGAAAACAACTTTTTTGACGAAGTTTACATTTGAGGTGATAAGGCTGGTTGACCTGTTAATACATTCTGCAAATAAGTTAAAAATAATCAGTCCGGTAAACAAAATGATTGCAAAATCTGCATGCCCGGCATCTGGACTGCTTCCCCAACGAGATTTGAATATAACCGAGAATACAAATGTGTAGACTGTTAACATCAATATGGGGTTGAAAAGTGACCATGCCAGACCAAGAAAGGATCCTTTATAGCGTCCCATAACGTCTCTTTTAGACATTTGCCAGATTAACTCGCGCTTCTGGATAATTATCTTCGAAATATTTACTAAAGTTCCAATCATTATTTTTTACCGCTTTGTTGTACTTAGTATTTTATTGTAAACACATAACGTTTTATCTATAACAATTTCTTTGCTGAATCTTTCTTTTACAATTTCGGCTGAGCGTAGGCCGAATTTTTTTCTTATTTCCATGTTATCTCTAAGATATTCAATTTTCTCCGCGATCTCACTAGCGCTATGTGTTTTTAGTACACATCCATTGAAATTATCTTTAATTATGGCTTTACAGCCGGGTACATTTCCGACAATGCAACTTCGGCCCATAGCACACGCTTCAATGATTATTCTTGGCACGCCTTCTGAATATTTAGTTGGCAAAATCACGACATGGCTATTTCTGATTAAATTTTGGATGTCATCTCTTCGACCTAACCAAATGATTTTTCCTTCTTTTTCCCATTGCAAAATTTGATCTAATTCAATTCTATCCGGATCTTTGTCATCGAGAATTCCCGCAACGTATAAGGTTGTGTTATTTTCATTTTGTTCAACCTTACCGATGGCCTCGACTACTTCACCGAGCCCCTTTGACCATAGCAAACGGCTGGCAAATAATACCGAGAAATTATTCTGAGTTGGTTCTGGCTGATAACTAAAGCGAAACCTGTCTACCCCGGCTCCTTCAATGATATGGATGTTATTTTCATCAAATTTAATATATTTACTCAGCTCAGCAAAGTCAGCATTATGCTCAAATATTACTTGCGCTGGGCTTTTTGCTGATAGCAAAAGACTATAAATTGACAGTACTGAGTTGAAAATGAATTTATTCAACCAACCTCGTTTATTGCCAAACAATCTCCCTAATCCCACAAAGCTTACGACAAAAGGGATGCCTGCAACCCGGGCATACAATCCACCAAAAAGGATTGGTTTTATAGTAATTAGATGAATAAGATCGGGTTTAATTTGCTTACAGATCTTTCTAAATGCAGTGAATATTGAAATGTTTTTAAACACATTTTTAGAAAATCTGTTAAGCTCAATATCCCAACATTTTATACCTTTTTTTTCCAGGTTATTTTTGATGGCGTCATCAGCAAAATTACTTACAAGATGAACTTCATACCCTTTGCTAATTGCCGCTTCTGACCGGTCCAACCAATGCAGTTCGAAGTACCACGCTGCATTGACAAAATACACTATCCTCATACCATTCCTCAACAACCCGCGAGATGGTCAATCACGGCTTACTACATGTAATGTAGGCACGCTACCGCCCTTGGCTCTGGCTGCCAAAGGGCGAAACTCTTGTTTTGTCAGGAGTATTGACGGCCAGGCTACTGACCGCTGCAACTACCCAATGTCTGGTTGTTAAATACCAGCATACACCTCACTGACCACAGGTTTCCAAACTCCCGTGATTCGGCTAAAAACCAGGCTATTATGAAATATATTCCTGACAGCATATGTTTTGCATTATAAGAGCATAATTTCTTACGCATTTTATGCCTACTGGATGATTCCTATAGCTAACTGGTTGTTTCATAAAAAAATCTATAAAGTAAAATAGTTCATGGATTTCAAACAGATACATCCAACTGTTACTTATTTCATAACATAGCTTTACATTTGAGCTCACTTTGAACATTTAGTGAATGAGAGGCCGTGTATGGTGAGTTTTTATGCATTTAATTTTTATTTAACCTTGTGTGGACATGTATAAACTTAGGGCCGGGATCTTGAAGCCCTAAAAGGTTTAGGCGCAAATTATGCGTCTTACCCTACATTGGGTTAAATCTTCCGCGCCCGCCAAAACTACTATTGATCGCCATTGTCGGATACGGTGCCTCCGTTTGATAGATTTCATGGATTTATTGAGCTGCTTACGCCGCTGTGATTATATTCTTTTATAAGAACATTTCCAGTGGATTTGCCCCTATATTTCCAGACACCTGTTATCACTTAACCCATTACTGGCCCGCTGCCGCAGATATTCCCGTGGCGAGCGATAACCCAGCGGACTATTCGGATGCCTTTCGTTATAATGCTCGCACGCCTCTGCAAGGTTCTTTGCTGCCGTTAACCCGTCTGGTTTGGGCATGATACTTATGTAGTCACGCTTTATCGTTTTCATGAAGCTCTCTGCTATTCCGTTACTCTCCGGGCTCCGCACTGCCGTGTTCTTCGGTTCAAGTCCCAACATCCTGGCGAACTGACGTGTTTCATTCGCCCGGTAGCATGAACCATTATCCGTCAGCCACTCCACTGGAGACGCCGGAAGCTCGCTGCCAAAGCGGCGTTCCACTGCTCCCAGCATGACGTCCTGTACTGTTTCACTGTCGAAGCCACCCGTTGTGACCGCCCAGTGCAGTGCCTCACGGTCACAGCAGTCCAGCGCGAACGTGACCCGCAGTTTTTCTCCGTTATCACAGCGGAACTCAAACCCGTCAGAGCACCATCGCTGATTACTTTCTTTCACAGCCACTCTGCCGGTATGTGCCCGTTTCGATGGCGGTACAGCGGGTTTTCGCTCAAGCAACAGCGCATTCTGGCGCATGATCTGGTAAACACGTTTGGCATTGATCGCAGGCATACCATCAGGTTCTGTCTGTCTGCGAAGCAGCGCCCATACCCGACGATAACCATATGTGGGCAGCTCTTCGATAACATGGTGTATACGGCGAAGCACATCCGTATCATCCGTGTGACGGCTGCGGCGGCCGTCCTTCCAGTCATCGGTTCGTCTGAGAATGACGTGCAACTGCGCACGCGACACCCGGAGACAACGGCTGACGAAGCTTACTCCCCATCCCCGGGCAATAAGGGCGCGTGCGCCATCCACTTTTTTGCTCGCCCATATTCAACGGCTTCTTTAAGGAGTTCATTTTCCATCGTTTTTTTGCCGAGCAGGCGCTGGAGTTCTTTAATCTGCTTCATGGCGGCAACAAGTTCAGAGGCAGGAACGACCTGTTCTCCGGCAGCCACAGCAGTAAGACTTCCCTCCTGGTATTGCTTACGCCAGAGAAATAGCTGGCTGCCTGCCACACCATGTTGCCGGGCAACAAGGGAGACCGTCATTCCCGGTTCAAAGCTCGTGAGCGTTAAGTGAGCGCCGTATTGACGGTTATTTATCGGTAAGAACCACGTTCCATGGCAGCAGTTCGGCCACTTTGTTGCTGGGCCACTCCGGCAGTACGCTCAGGATATGGCGAAGGTAGGCTTCCAGATCGATACCATTCAGCCTGCACGTCCCGATCAGTCCGTACAGCAGGGCTCCGCGCTCACCACCGTGGTCGCTGCCGAAGAAGATAAAATTCTTTTTCCCAAGACAGACGGCACGAAGGGCTCGTTCGGCAGCGTTGTTATCAGGCTCTGCCAGGCCATCTTCACAGTAGTAGCACAGCGCATCCCACTGGTTCAGGACATAAGCGAACGCTTCGCCCAGACGGGACTTTTTCGACAGCGTCTCATTTTTTTCTACCAGCCATTCATGCAGCGATGCCAGCAGTGGTTTGCTTTGCGATTGTCTGGCTGCCAGACGCTCTTCTGTCGTGAGGCCGCGTATTTCTTCTTCTATCGCGTACAGCTCACCGATACGTTTCAGGGCTTCTTCTGCTGTCGCTGTGTGAGTGCTTATATAGACATCATGGATTTTTCGGCGGGCATGGGCCCAACATACGGCTTCTGTCAGCGGCCCTCCTTCACGTTCCGGACTGAACAACCGATCGTAGCCTGCGAAGGCATCCGCCTGCAGCACACCATGATAGTGGCGAAGGTGTTGCTGAGGATGTTTTCCCTGCCGGTCTGGCGAGAAGGCGAACCATGCCGCTGGCGGATCTGATGAACCTGCGCTTCTGTCGTCACGTACATACGTCCAGATACGCCCGGTTTTCGTCTTCTTTCTGCCCGGTGCAAGCACCGGAACCGGAGTGTCATCCGTATGCAGTTTGTGGCAGTCCATCACGTAGTGGTAAAGGGCCTCATCCAGCGGGGCCATTAACCGGCAACATGCATCCACCCAGTTGGAGAGCAGAGCCCAGCTCAGATCCACGCCCTGACGGGCAACGATTTCGCACTGGCGATACAGCGGCAGGTGTTCGCAGTATTTGGCCGTTAACACGCGGGCCAGCAGACCCGGCCCGGCGATACCCCGATCGATGGGACGTGATGGCGCAGGTGCTTCAACGATACAGTCACATCGGGTGCAGGCCTTTTTCACCCTGACCGTGCGGATCACTTTCAGGGCGCTGGAGACCAGTTCCAGCTGCTCCACGCTGACTTCGCTGAGGTACGCCATACCGCTGCCGCATTCCGGACAGCTGGTTTCCGCAGGATCCAGCCGATGTATCTCGCGGGGAAGGTGTGCCGGTAACGGGCGACGATGGCGGGACTGACGTAACTGGCGAGGTACCTGCGGATCGTCTTCCCGTCCGTTGTAGCGATCGCTTTGCTGCTCCTGCTGTTTCAGCAGGGCTTCGGCTTCTTCAACCTGTCGGCGAAGTTTTTCGGAGCGGGTACCGAACAACATTCGACGCAGTTTTTCTATCTGTGCCCGCAGATGCTCTATCTCGCGCTCTTCGTTCTCTATTTTCTCTTCTGCGCGGGCCAGTGCAGAACGCAGGAACGACTCAGTCTCTGCAACGAGACTGAGCTGACTGTCTTTCTGGCGAAGCGTGTCTTCCAGCGCAGCGATACGGGCGAGATAGTCGTGATTCATAACCGCTTTTATAATGCGGTTATGATTTTTTTACAACATTGTCAGTGAGTTAAGGCGGGATATTTTTGGCTGGCGCCAGTCCAGCTTATCAAGGAGCATGGCAAGTTGTGAGCGGGTGATCGCGATTTTGCCGTCGCGTACAGCAGGCCAGACGAACTGTCCCTCTTCCAGGCGTTTGATAAACAGGCACAGACCATCAGCATCAGCCCAAAGTATTTTCACGGTATCGCCACGGCGTCCCCGGAAGATAAACAGATGGCCGGAGAAGGGATCCTCATCCAGAACGTGGTGTATCTGTTCGCCCAGCCCGTTGAAGGATTTACGCATATCCGTGGCCCCGGTGACCAGCCAGATGCGGGTGCCTGACGGGAGGGATATCATTGTGTCCTCCCGGTCAATTCGCGGATCAGCACAGTCAGCAACTCTGACGACGGGTTCTCCAGCGTCATTTTGCCGTGGCGGAACTCAACATGACAGGAAGTGGCGCTGGCGTGAGCGGAGGAGAACGTACACAGAGTGTCATTCTCTGCTGCGGGCAACGGGTCGTTGATAACGTCGACGGACAACAGAGTCGGAGAAGCCGGAAGAGATTGAGGTACCACCGGCCCCACGATAGTTGCAGGCATTCGACGAGAGATTCGCCCCTCTCTCTGCCAGAGGCGTAGCCACTTAAAAATGAGATTATTATCAACGCCATGTTCCCGCGCCAGTTGTGCGACGTTGGCATCTGGTCGTGAAGCCAGTTCGACCATCCGAAGTTTGAAGTCACTGGAATAGACGGTACGCGATTCAGTTCGCCAGTTGGCAGCATTTTCCATGAACAGAACTCCTTCTAAATTAGACGGAGCTCTAAGCTAGCGATCCCGGGACTGGAATCACAGGCGGTAGTGACTTGACGCTTACGTCTAAAAACTAGTATTAAGACTATCACTTATTTAAGTGATATTGGTTGTCTGGAGATTCAGGGGGCCAGTCTATCCAGTATGCTATAAGCTCGAGTTAAGTTTTCTAAATCCTAACTTACTTGAATCATTGGCATTTTAGCGTTCAGAACCGAAGCTCAAGAAAACGGACGTGTTATCTGGCTTATGTCGTCTACTGGAGAAATGAGATTTTCATATAAACATAGAAAATATAACTCGTTATGGTGGGAAGGCTTCGGGCGGCGTTAGTTTGCGAGGAAAGCGGCAAGGGTAAATTTGCGCTAAGGCGATTGGTGTGTTCTAAAACATCTTAGTCCGGAGGCCCATCTTTCAGGGCCTCGTAGCGGAAAACTTAGTGCCTCGCTCTCAGGTTCTCCACTACATCCGTTAAATTCAGCCCCTGGTCCTGCAGCAGCACCAGCAGGTGATACATCAGGTCCGACGCCTCATTCTTCAGCTCGAAGCGGTCGTTCACTGTGGCGGCCAGCGCGGTCTCCACGCCTTCTTCCCCCACTTTCTGCGCAATACGCTTGGTGCCGCTGGCATACAGCTTCGCCGTGTAGGAGCTCTCCGGGTCGGCGTGTTTACGCTCGGCCAGCAGCTGCTCCAGCTGATAGAGGAACAGCCACTGGTGGCCGGTTTCGCCGAAGCAGCTGGTGGTGCCTTTGTGGCAGGTCGGCCCGATCGGGTTTACCAGCACCAGCAGCGTATCGTTGTCACAGTCCGGCGTGATGCTCACTACATTGAGGACATGGCCCGAGGTTTCACCCTTGGTCCACAGCCGCTGCTTGGTGCGCGAGTAAAAGGTGACCTTGCCGGTGGCTTCGGTTTTCTCCAGCGCCTCCTTGTTCATGTAGCCGTGCATCAGCACTTCGCCGGATACGGCGTGCTGCACGATGGCCGGCATCATGCCGTCCGTTTTTTCCCAGTCCAGCTGTTCAGTCAACATACCCTTATCTCCACGCCCTGTGCCGCCAGGTACGCTTTCAGTTCGCCAATATTAATAATCTGTTTGTGGAATACCGAAGCCGCCAGCGCGCCGTCAACGTCGGCGTCGCGGAAGGCTTCGAGGAAGTGTTCCATAGTGCCCGCGCCGCCGGAGGCGATCAGCGGGACGTGGCACACCGCGCGAACCTTCGCCAGCTGCTGCAGGTCGTAGCCGTTGCGCACTCCGTCCTGGTTCATCATATTGAGAACGATCTCGCCTGCGCCGCGCTTCTGCACTTCCTCCACCCAGTCGAGGGTTTCCCACTGCGTCACCCGGGTGCGGCTCTCGTCGCCGGTATACTGGTTGACGTGATACTTGCCGGTCTCTGCGTCAAACCAGGTATCAATCCCCACCACGATACACTGCACGCCAAAGCGGTCGGCAAGGCGGGTGATCAGCGTCGGGTCAGCGAGAGCAGGGGAGTTAATCGAGATCTTATCGGCGCCGAAGGAGAGGATCTGCGCCGCGTCTTCCAGCGACTTGATCCCGCCCGCCACGCAGAAAGGAATATCGATTACTTCCGCCACGCGCGACACCCAGCTCTTGTCGACCACCCGACCGTCGCTGGAGGCGGTGATATCATAGAACACCAGTTCGTCGGCCCCTTCGTCGGCATAGCGCTTGGCCAGCGGGACGATGTCGCCAATGATCTCGTGATTACGGAACTGCACGCCTTTCACTACCTGGCCGTCGCGGACGTCGAGGCAGGGGATTATCCGTTTTGCCAGCATTGAATGGCCTCCGTTACGTTGAATTTACCTTCCAGCAGCGCGCGGCCAACAATCACGCCGCGCACCCCGGTGCCGCGCAGCGCGGCAATATCATTGAGATCGCCGATGCCGCCGGATGACTGAAACGCCACCTGCGGATAGCGGGCGCAGACTTCCTCGTACAGCGAGACGTTAGAGCCTGCCAGCGTGCCGTCGCGGGAGATATCGGTGCACAGCACGTGCTGCAGGCCGACCGGCAGATAACTTTCCACCAGCTCCTCCAGCGTCACGCCGGAGTTTTCCTGCCAGCCGCTGACCGCCACCTGCTTATTGCCGTCGGCGTCGATACGCACGTCGAGGGCGAGCACCAGCCGTTCTGGGCCAAAGCGTTTGAACCAGCCTTTCACTTCCTCCGGGGATTTCACCGCGGTGGAGCCGACCACCACGCGGGCGACGCCGGCCTCAAGCAGGGCCGCGACATCCGCTTCGGTCCGCACGCCGCCGCCGACCTGCACCGGGACGTCAACCCCGGCGACCAGCGATTTCAGCAGCGGGATCTGGCGCTTCGCCGGATCCTTCGCCCCGGTCAGGTCGACCAGGTGCAGGACTTTTGCCCCCTGAGCGGCATAGGCCTGCAGGCGCGGCAGCGGATCGCTGCCATAGTCGCGCTGCTGGCCGTAATCGCCCTGATGGAGACGAACGACGGTGCCGTCGATTAAATCTAAAGCAGGAATAATCATCACATCTCCAGGAAGTTTTTCAGCAGCTGCGCCCCGGCGCTCCCGGAGCGCTCCGGGTGAAACTGCACGCCAAAGAAGTTATCTTTCTGCACCGCGGCGGTGAACGCCTCGCCGTAATTGCACTGGGCGATGGTGTACGGGTTGACCGGCATGGCGTAGCTGTGCACGAAGTAGAAATACGCGCCTTCTTCAATGCCGCGGAACAGCCGATCGCCAGCTTTGGCATACACCCGGTTCCAGCCCATGTGCGGCAGCGGCAGACCGTGGTCGGTCATCTTCGGCACCTCTTCTTCGATAATGCCCAGCAGATCGACGCCGTTGTTCTCCTCGCTGCGCTTGCCGAGCAGCTGCATGCCCAGGCAAATCCCCAGCACCGGCTGGGTACAGGCTTTGATCAGGTCGATCAGATCCCGGTCGCGCAGCTGATCCATCGCCGCCTGGGCGGTGCCGACGCCGGGAAGAAACAGTTTATCGGCACGCAATACCACTTCCGGATCGCGGCTGACCACCGGCTCATAGCCGTGGCGGCCAATCGCCGATTTCACCGAATTGAGGTTGGCGCAGCCGGTATCAAGGATCACCACATTCATTACAGCACCCCTTTGGAAGACGGCAGGGCATCGCCCTGGACGCGGATCGCCTGGCGCAGCGTACGGCCAAAGGCTTTGAACAGGCTCTCCACGCGGTGGTGATCGTTCTTGCCCTTGGTTTTCAGGTGCAGGGTCACCGCCATGGTGTAGGAGAGCGAGCGGAAGAAGTGTTCCACCATCTCGGTGCTCAGATCGCCGACGCGCTGATAGGTGAAGTCCGCCTTATACTCCAGGTGCGGACGGCCGGAGATATCCAGCGCGCAGCGGGCAAGACACTCGTCCATCGGCAGCACGAAGCCGAAGCGATTGATGCCGCGCTTGTCGCCAAGGGCCAGCTTCAGGGCTTCGCCGAGGGCCAGGCCGGTATCTTCCACCGTGTGGTGATCGTCGATGTACAGATCGCCGCCGACGTTAACCTCCATGCGGAAGCCGCCGTGGGTGGCGATTTGGTCGAGCATATGGTCAAAAAAGCCGACGCCGGTGTGGATCTTGCTGCCGCCTTCGCGGTCCAGCCACACTTTCACATCCACCTGGGTCTCTTTGGTGATGCGCTCGACGTGGGCATAGCGGTCGCGGCGGGTCAGCTGCTCGCAGATGGTCGGCCAGTCGAGCGTCTCGCGGTCATAGCGCAGACCGGTAATTCCCATGTTATCCGCCAGCTCAAGGTCGGTGGCCCGGTCGCCAATCACATAGCTGTGGGCTTTATCCAGCACGCCCTCTTCCAGCCACGGCAGCACCAGCTGCGTTTTTGGCTTACGGCAGGCGCAGTTGTCGCCCGGGAAGTGCGGACAAATCAGCACCTCTTCAAAGTTAACGCCCTGCGAGGCGAAGATCTGCATCATCAGGTTGTGCGGGCCATCAAACGCTTCCTGCGGCAGACTGTCGGTTCCCAGGCCATCCTGATTGGTGATCATCACCAGCTTATAGCCTTCCTGCTGCAGCTTCAGCAGCGCCGGGATCACCTGCGGCTCAAACGCCAGCTTGTCGAACCGGTCCACCTGGAAATCCTCCGGCGGTTCGGAAATCAGTGTGCCGTCACGGTCAATAAAGAGATACTTCTGGGTCATACATTCTCCGCAGTCAAGGCGTCAATCACGCGCTGGCTCTCGGCACGGGTACCGATAGTGATACGCAAACAGCCGCTTAATGAAGGTTGTTTATTCTGGTCACGTAAGATAATGCCCTGATCCCACAAAGATTTAAACACTGCGCTGGAGGCGGTTATCCGCGCCAGCACATAGTTGGTCTCGGAATCGAAGACCTGCTCCACGCAGGCGATGCCGCGCAGCTGTTCCACCAGGTAGCGGCGCTCGTCAAGGATCTGCGCCACGCGCTGGCGCATCGCGGCGATCCCCTCCGGGCTCAGGGCCTGGGCGGCGATATCGGCCACCGGCGTGGAGAGCGGGTACGGGGCGATCACTTTCAGCAGCACGTTGATCACCTCGGCGTTGGCGAGGGTGAAGCCGCAGCGCAGGCCGGCGAGGGCGAAGGCTTTGGACAGCGTGCGCAGCACCACCAGGTGCGGATAGTCGCTGAGCCAGCCGGCCAGCGTCGCCTGCGGGCAGAATTCAATATAGGCTTCGTCGGCCACCACGATGGCTTTGCCGCGGGTCATCTCCAGCAGGTCGCGCATCGACTGCGGGTCGATAATCTGCCCGGTCGGGTTGTTCGGGCTGCAGACGAAGACCACCTTCACGCCGTCCAGCCGCGCTTCGATGCCCGGCAGGTCGAGCTGCCAGTCGGTCAGCGTCGGCACGGTGCGGCACTCGACGCCGATGGTCTCGGCGCTGACGCTGTACATGCCGTAGGTCGGCGGGCAGTAGAGCACCGCGTCTTCGCCGGGCTCACAGAAGGCGCGGATCAGCAGCTCGATGCCTTCGTCGGCGCCGCGGCTGACCAGCACCTGCTCCGGTTTGACCTCGGCGTAGCGGGCGTAGCTCTCAATCACGGCCTTCGGCTGCGGCTCCGGATAGCGGTTCAGCGTCTGTTCGGTAAGCTGGAAGGCTACGGCGGTAGGGAATTCGTTGGCGTTGAGCCATACGTCGCCTTTGCCGCCCAGCCGGCGAGCGGATTGATACGGGGTCAGCGCGCGGACGTTGGCGCGGGCTAAATCTTCAATGCTCATGCTTGCTCCTTCAGGGCGGCAACGCGCAGCGTTACGGCGTTTTTGTGGGCGTCAAGGCGCTCGGCGGCGGCCAGGATCTCAATCGTTGAGGCGAGGGCGGCAAAGCCGTCGCGCGACAGCTCCTGCACGGTCATCCGCTTCTGGAAGTCGGCCAGGCCGAGGCTTGAGCAGGTGGCGGTGTAACCATAGGTCGGCAGGACGTGGTTGGTGCCCGAGGCATAGTCGCCCGCGGATTCCGGTGACCAGTCGCCAAGGAAAACGGAACCGGCGCTGGTGATGCTGTCCACCAGCTCGCGGGCCTGACGGGTCTGAATGATCAGGTGCTCCGGGCCGTACTGGTTGGAGATAGCCACGCACTGCGCCAGATCGCGGGCCACGATGATCCGGCTGGCGGAGAGCGCCACGCGGGCGGTTTCCGCGCGCGGCAGGGCGGCCAGCTGGCGTTCCACGGCTTCGGCGACGCGGCTGCCCATGTCGGCGTCCGGGGTCAGGAGGATCACCTGCGAGTCCGGGCCGTGTTCCGCCTGCGACAGCAGGTCAGAGGCGACAAAGTCCGGGTTGGCGCCGCTGTCGGCGATCACCAGCACTTCCGACGGGCCGGCCGGCATGTCGATGGCTGCGCCGTCCAGACGCTGGCTGACCTGGCGTTTGGCTTCCGTGACGTAAGCGTTGCCCGGGCCAAAGATTTTATCTACCTTCGGCACCGACTCGGTACCGAGGGCGAGGGCGGCGATGGCCTGGGCGCCGCCGACGTTAAAGATGGTTTTTACGCCGCACAGCTGCGCGGCATAGAGGATCTCATCGGCAATCGGCGGCGGCGAGCAGAGCACCACCTGCTGACAGCCGGCGATGCGCGCCGGCGTCGCCAGCATCAGCACCGTGGAGAACAGCGGCGCTGAGCCGCCGGGAATGTACAGTCCGACGGAGGCGATAGGGCGGGTGACCTGCTGGCAGCGCACCCCCGGCAGCGTTTCGACATCCACCGCCTGCAGCTGTTGCGCGTTGTGGAAGGTCTCGATGTTTTTCACCGCCACCGCCATCGCCTGCTTCAGCTCATCGCTGAGGCGCTCGCCGGCGGCGGCGATCTCCGCCTCGCTCACCTGCAGCGCGGCGACGGTGGTTTTATCAAACTTCGCGCTGTATTCGCGCAGCGCCGCGTCGCCGTTGGCTTTGACGTTATTCAGGATCTCCGTCACCGTTTTACTGATGCTGTCGGAGGCGGAAATCGCCGGGCGCGTTAAGAGTTGCTGTTGTTGGTCTGCGCTACAGCCGTTCCAGTCGATGATTGTGTTGAAGCTCATGATTGTATTCCCCTGTGTGTCCCGTGACCGGCTGGCCGATTACTCCATCATTTTCTCAATCGGCAGCACCAGAATGGAGCTGGCGCCCAGCGCCTTCAGTTTTTCCATGGTCTCCCAGAACAGGGTTTCGCTGCTGACCATGTGCATCGCCACGCGCTGCTTGTCGCCTGCCAGCGGCAGAATAGTCGGCCGCTCGGCGCCCGGCAGCAGGGCAACCACTTCTTCCAGGCGTTCGGTCGGGGCGTGCATCATGATATATTTCGACTCGCGGGCCTGAATCACGCCCTGAATACGGGTCAGCAGGCGGTCAATCAGCTGCTGTTTGGCGTCGGCCATTTCGCCGTCGCGCTGGATCAGACAGGCTTTGGAGCGGTAGATCACTTCCACTTCGCGCAGACCGTTGGCTTCCAGAGTGGCGCCGGTGGAGACGAGGTCGCAGATAGCGTCGGCGAGGCCGGCGCGCGGCGCCACTTCCACGGAGCCGTTCAGCAGACAGGATTTAAAGGAGATACCTTTTTGATCGAGGTAGCGCTTCAGCAGGTGCGGGTAAGAGGTGGCGATACGTTTGCCGTCCAGCGCCGCCGGGCCGTTCCAGGCTTCATCCACCGGAGTCGCCAGCGACAGGCGGCAGCCGCCGAAGTCGAGACGGCGCAGGGTGAAGTAGCGCGGGTCTTCGCCCTGGGCGCGGCGGCTGAGCAGCTCTTCTTCCAGCACGTTTTCGCCGATAATGCCGAGGTCGACAACACCGTCCATCACCAGGCCCGGGATATCGTCATCACGCACGCGCAGAATATCGATTGGCATATTTTCCGCCAGCGCAATCAGACGCTGGGTGTGCAAATTGACTTTAATGCCGCAGCGGCTGAGTAATTCGCGTGAATCTTCGCTTAAACGGCCTGATTTCTGAATAGCTATGCGTAAACGGGTGTTGTCTAACATTGTTCTTTTCCTCTGAATACCTGTCTGAATCTGTCCGAATTTGGTCCAAAAAAAAGCCCCCGGAAGTGAATCTTCCGGGGGCTCTCTGCGCGTTCATGCACCACTGGAAGATCCAAACGTCTTCCAGCACACATCGCCTGAAAGACTAGTCAGGATGATGGTGATGATGGTGGTGTTTAAATTGAACGCGGTTCATAAAAATTCTCTGTGAATGACTATGCATTTGATGTCCTTTAACCTAAACCACTTCCGCCGCAGAAAGCAAGGGCTTTTTTCTATCATTAATTCATTTCATATTGAGCGAAGAAATTGTCAGTTGCCGCTGGCTGGCGTAGCCTGTAATCAGCACAGCGAAAGAGTCAGGAGCCCGGGATGAAAAAGGTCGCGATAGTCGGTTTGGGATGGCTGGGGATGCCGCTGGCGCTGTCGTTGACGGCGCGAGGCTGGCAGGTCACCGGCAGTAAAACTACGCAGGATGGCGTGGAGGCGGCGCGGATGTGCGGGATCGACAGCTATCCGCTGCGCCTGGAGCCGCAGCTGGTCTGTGATACCGAGGACCTCGACGCGCTGATGAACGTCGATGCGCTGGTGATCACCCTGCCGGCCCGGCGTACCGGGGCAGGGGAAGGGTTTTATCTACAGGCGGTGCAGGAGATCGTCGATACCGCGCTGGCGTACCATATTCCGCGGATCGTCTTCACCAGCTCCACCTCGGTGTATGGCAACGTCAACGGTACGGTGAAGGAGAATTCCCCGCGTCTGCCGCAAACCGCTAGCGGACAGGTGCTCAAGGAGCTGGAGGACTGGCTGCACAACCTGCCGGGGACGTCGGTGGATATTCTGCGCCTGGCCGGGCTGGTGGGGCCTTCCCGTCATCCGGGACGTTTTTTCGCCGGCAAGTCGGCGCCGGATGGCCAGCACGTGGTCAATCTGGTGCATTTGCAGGATGTGGTGGCCGCTATCGAACTGCTGCTGCAGGCCCCGAAGGGCGGGCACATCTATAATCTATGTGCGCCCCGCCACCCTGCGCGCGGCCTCTTTTATCCGCAGATGGCCCGCGAGCTCGGTCTGCCGCCGCCGGTGTTCAGCGACAGCCCGGACGGCGGCCAGGGCAAGATTGTGGATGGCAATCGTATCTGCAATGAGCTGGGGTTTGAGTACCAGTACCCCGATCCGCTGGTGATGCCGATGGAGTGATCCGCCAGCGGTGATTCGCATACCGTAAGGGGGTAGCGATGAAACCACTGCTGGATGTCCTCGTGATCCTGGATGCCCTGGAAAAAGAGGGCAGCTTTGCCGCGGCGTCGGCAAAGCTCTTTAAAACGCCCTCGGCGCTGAGCTACACCATTCACCGCCTGGAAAGCGATCTCAATATTCAGCTGCTCGACCGCAGCGGCCATCGCGCGCGCTTTACCCCCAGCGGACAGATGCTGCTGGAGAAAGGGCGGGAGGTGCTGCATATCGCCCGCGAACTGGAGAACCGGGCGGTTAAGCTGCAGCAGGGGTGGGAGAATAGCCTTCGTCTGGCGGTGGACAGCACCTTTCCCGTGGCGCTGCTCTCGCCGCCAATCGCTGCATTTTATCAACAACAGCCGCTGACCCGGCTGCACTTCACGCTGAACCCCTCCCTGCTGGACTGGCGGCCGCTGACTGACGGGCAGGCCGATCTGCTGCTGGGGGCGCTCGGCGAGCCGCCGCCGCTGAGCGGTTATGACTATCTCCCCCTCGGCGAGCTGGAGCTGCTGCTGGTCGTTGCTCCACAGCATCCGCTGGCGCGACACCGCGCACCGCTAAGCTGGCGAACCCTGCGCCGTTACCGGGCGGTGGCCACCGGCGAGGGCGGGGCGCTACTCAGCGATCAGGAGACCCTGACGGTGTGTGACGCCGCGGGGCAGCTGGCGCTGCTGCGCCTGGGGCTGGGCTGGGGGTGCCTGCCGCGCTATCAGGTGCAGGGTCTGCTGGACAGCGGCGAGCTGGTCTGCATGACCGTGCGCGGGCTGTCGCCTCGTCAACGCGCGTGGATCGCCTGGAATGACGCCACCTGCGGTTTGGCTGGCAGATGGTGGCGGGAAACGCTATTACCAAATAGTGCTATTTTTACAATTTATCATACGGAAACCGTATAGATATTAGCACGTTAAAAATTATGCTTACGCAATGAACTTCATAACATCTTGTCAACGCCGTTGAATTTGTTGCAAAATATGCGGCCTGAAAACCAGAGACTAGCCGACGCTTTTTTTTAAAGTGTCGGTTATTTTTTTGGTCGAAAGACACATCATTCAATACCAAGAGGCCGGGCTTCGTACCGGATAGATATTTACTAAAAACCGACAGTCGTTGTCGCTGAGGAATAGAAAGAAATGGGGCAATTTTTTGCTTACGCGCTGGCGTTCACCGTAAAAGGGGATAACTATGTCGCATAACGCTACTCCAAATACCTCTCGCGTGGAATTACGTAAAACGCTTACGTTAGTTCCGGTTGTAATGATGGGCCTGGCCTATATGCAGCCGATGACGCTGTTCGATACGTTTGGTATCGTCTCTGGTATGACCGACGGTCACGTGCCGACGGCCTACGCCTTTGCGTTAATCGCTATCCTGTTTACTGCCCTGAGCTATGGCAAGCTGGTACGTCGTTACCCTTCTGCCGGCTCGGCGTATACCTATGCGCAGAAATCCATCAGCCCGACCGTTGGCTTTATGGTGGGTTGGTCCTCGCTGCTCGACTACCTGTTCGCGCCGATGATCAACATTCTGCTGGCGAAAATCTATTTTGAAGCGCTGGTGCCTTCGATTCCGTCGTGGGTGTTTGTTATCGCGCTGGTCGCCTTTATGACCGCCTTTAACCTGCGCAGCATTAAATCCGTGGCCAACTTCAATACCGTGATCGTGGTGCTGCAGGTGGTGCTGATCGCCGTTATCCTCGGCATGGTGATTTATGGCGTGTTTGAAGGCGAGGGCGCCGGTACGCTGGCCAGCAGCCGTCCGTTCTGGTCCGGTGACGCTCACGTGATCCCGATGATTACCGGGGCGACGATCCTGTGCTTCTCGTTTACCGGTTTCGATGGCATCAGCAACCTGTCTGAAGAGACCAAAGATGCAGAGCGCGTCATTCCGCGCGCGATCTTCCTGACCGCGCTGATCGGCGGCCTGATCTTCATCTTTGCCACCTACTTCCTGCAGCTGTACTTCCCGGATATCTCGCGCTTTAAAGATCCGGATGCGTCACAGCCGGAAATTATGCTCTACGTGGCAGGTAAAGCCTTCCAGGTTGGCGCGCTGATCTTCTCCACCATCACCGTACTGGCGTCCGGTATGGCGGCGCACGCTGGCGTGGCGCGTCTGATGTACGTTATGGGCCGCGACGGCGTGTTCCCGAAAAGCTTCTTCGGCTACGTGCACCCGACCTGGCGCACTCCGGCGATGAACATCATCCTGGTCGGCGCGATTGCGCTGCTGGCGATTAACTTCGACCTGGTGATGGCGACGGCGCTGATTAACTTTGGTGCGCTGGTGGCGTTTACCTTCGTTAACCTGTCGGTGATTTCCCAGTTCTGGATCCGTGAGAAGCGCAACAAGACGCTGAAAGACCACTTCCAGTATCTGTTCCTGCCGATGTGCGGCGCCCTGACCGTTGGCGCGCTGTGGGTCAACCTGGAAGAGAGCTCGATGATTCTGGGCCTGATCTGGGCCGGTATCGGTCTGGTCTACCTGGCCTGCGTGACCAAAAGCTTCCGCAACCCGGTGCCGCAGTACGAAGATGTGGCCTAAGGCATAGCGTGATGTAAATAAGAAAAGCCGGAGGGGAACCTCCGGCTTTTTTTTCGTTTGGCTCGGTGCGATATCTTTTGCCCGGCGGCGCTGCGCTTGCGCGGGCCTACGGTGATGGTTAACCTTCTGAAATTTAATGGTTATGTAGGCCGGGTAAGCGAAGCGCCACCCGGCAGAAGAGCTTATCCTGCCTGCACCATAACTTTCAGCAGCGTATCCAGCAGGCCGGGAAAACGGGCGTCCAGATCTTCCCGGCGCAGCGAAATCATGTTCTCCCGTCCTTGAGGCCGTTGCCAGATCACACCGCTGTCGCGCAGGACGCGCCAGTGGTGGGTCATGGTGGACTTGGCCACCTCCTCCTGGCGCAGGGCGTTGCAGCTCAGCTCGCTGCCGTCGGCCAGCGTACGAATGATCTCCAGTCGCAGTGGGTTACCGAGCGCGGAAAGGACATTTTCCAGGCGAATTTGTTCTCGTTCGGGGTGATTGGCGATCATAATAATCCTGTGTCGGCGGTGGCGCGGCGCATGGCAGCCGCAGCCCATATCGGCGGCTGGCGGCTACTATACCCAAACTCCGGTTCAGATACCACGCGCGCCGCCGCAACCTGCCCAATCGTAATGATAGCAAAAATAGTTCGAATATACTCGTACAGTTGTACTAAGATAGACGCAGTTAAATGAACTGCGGATCATTTCGACCGCAGACTGACCGTCAAAACGACTAAGGACGCATCATGCCCCGACCCATCCCTCTCGAACGTTATCGCAACATCGGTATCTCCGCGCATATCGATGCCGGTAAAACCACCACCACCGAGCGCATCCTGTTTTATACCGGGATGAGCCATAAGCTGGGTGAAGTACACGATGGCGCGGCAACCACCGACTGGATGGCCCAGGAGCAGGAGCGCGGGATCACCATTACCTCGGCGGCGGTAAGCTGCTTCTGGCCGGGGATGGACCGCAGCTTCGAGCCGCACCGGATCAATATCATCGACACCCCGGGGCACGTGGATTTCACCATTGAGGTGGAACGTTCTATGCGCGTGCTCGACGGCGCGGTGATGGTGTACGACTCCGTCGGCGGGGTGCAGCCCCAGTCGGAGACCGTCTGGCGCCAGGCGAATAAATACCACGTTCCGCGGCTGGCCTTCGTCAACAAGATGGACCGCCCCGGCGCGGACTTCTTCCGCGTGGTGCAGATGATGATCGACCGTCTGAAGGCTAACCCGGTGCCGATTGTGATACCTATTGGCGCCGAAGAGCATTTCACCGGCGTCGTCGACCTGGTGAAAATGCGCGCCATCCTGTGGGATGACGCCACCCAGGGCATGACCTTCAGCTATGGGCCAGTCCCTAACGAGCTGTTGGCGACGGCGCAGCAGTGGCGGGAGAAAATGGTCTCGGCGGCGGCGGAAGCCAGCGATGAGCTGATGGATAAATACCTGGAAACCGGTGAGCTGGACGAGGCGGAGATCGTCGCCGGCCTGCGCCAGCGCACGGTGAAGGGGGAGATCCAGGCGGTGCTCTGCGGGAGCGCCTTTAAAAACAAAGGCGTGCAGCGCATGCTCGATGCGGTGGTGGAGCTGATGCCATCGCCGCTGGATATTCCGGCGATACAGGGCGTCGATGAGCAAGGCCAGCCGGCGGAACGCCATCCGAGCGACGATGAGCCGCTGTCGGCGCTGGCGTTCAAACTGATGACCGACCCCTACGTCGGCCAGCTGACCTTTATCCGCGTCTACTCCGGGACGCTGAAGAAAGGCGATGCGGTGTGGAACCCGGTGAAGGGTAAGAAAGAGCGCATCGGGCGTATCGTGCTGATGCAGGCCAACGACCGTCACGAAGTTGACGAACTGCACGCCGGGGATATCGCGGCCTGCGTCGGTCTGAAGGATGTGACCACCGGCGATACGTTATGCGACCCGGATGCGATCATTACCCTCGAACGGATGGAGTTTCCGGAGCCGGTGATTTCGCTGGCCATCGAGCCGAAGACCAAAGCGGACCAGGAGAAAATGGGCATCGCGCTGCAGCGGCTGGCGGCGGAAGATCCGTCGTTCCGTCTGCATACCGATGAAGAGTCCGGCCAGACGATTATCTCCGGCATGGGTGAGCTGCATCTGGAGATCATTGTCGACCGGATGAAGCGCGAGTTTGGCGTCGAGGCCAACATTGGCCGTCCGCAGGTCACCTACCGCGAAACCCTGCGCAAGAAAGTGACGGATGTGGAAGGCAAATTTGTGCGCCAGTCCGGCGGCAAAGGGCAGTATGGCCACGTCGTACTGACCCTGGAGCCGCTGGCGCCGGGCAGCGGTTTCGTCTTCGAGGACGCCACCAAAGGCGGCGTGGTGCCGCGCGAGTACATCCCTTCCGTGGAGAAAGGGCTGCGCGAAGCGATGGGCACCGGCGTGCTGGCGGGTTATCCGGTGGTTGACGTGAAAGCGACCCTGACCTTCGGGTCGTACCACGACGTGGACTCCTCGGAGATGGCGTTCCGCATGGCGGCGATCTTCGGCTTCCGGGAGGGCGCGCGCAAAGCGGACCCGGTGATCCTTGAGCCGGTGATGCACGTCGAGGTGGAGACGCCGGAAGAGTACGCCGGGAATATTATGGGCGATCTCTCTTCCCGTCGCGGGATGGTGCAGGGGATGGAAGAGCGCTTCGGCAGCCAGATCATCCGCGCCGACGTGCCGCTGGCGGAGATGTTTGGTTATTCCACCACGCTGCGCTCGATGTCGCAGGGACGGGCAACCTACAGCATGGAGTTCCACCATTACGCGGAAGCGCCGCGTAATGTGGCGGATGAAATCATCGCCAGCCGCGCGAAAAGCTAAGCAACGTTCCCGGGTGCGACGCGAGGCGTCTTACCTGGGCTACTCTGGTACCAGCGCCCAGGCCCGGTAAGGCGAAGCCGCCACCGGGCAAAAAGGTAAGCGTGAACTGGGGACGCAATGCCCGGCGGCGCTGCTGGACTGCCCCCCAAAAGTTGGACACCCAACTGAGTTTGTAGCCCGGGTAAGGCGTTAGCCGCAACCCGGGAATTTCAGCCAATCAGACAATATCCTGTGCGTACTGCCACAGCGCCTTCAGCTGCGCCAGCTTCTCTTTATCATCCGCATACTGCTGATACAGCATCTGCAGCTCATCGGCATAGGCTTGCAAAAACTCTGGCGTAAAAACCTGACGACGGTGCTCTAACCAGCGCTGCTGCTCATGTTCATCGAGCGTGCCGGGGAAGTTGCGCGCCCGGTAGTTAAACAGCAGGCGTTCGATGCGCTTGTCGGCGAAGGTGATATCCAGCGCCGGCAGATTGCGCGGTTCGGTTTCCAGCACGATTTTCATCGCCGCGCGGTCGGCATCGCTAAAGAACCCATTGTACAGCTGGGCGTCGACGTTTTCGGACGGCACGAACGGCTCGGCTTCGGCATAGACCGCCACCACTTTCTCCCGCACCTGCGGATTCGCCCGCAGCAGCTGGGCATTCTCCAGACAGCGCTGAATGGAGATCCCCAGCCGGTCGGCATCCTGCGGGCGCAGGGTATTGGCCTGAGCCAGCACCGGACATTTATTGAGATGCACCAGCTTGATCGGCGCCGCCGGCAGATCGCCAAGCTCGGCGCGCGGGGTGTAAAGCCGCTCGCGCAAGGCATCGGCATCCAGTTCCAGCAGCGGCGCCATATCGCCCGCCAGATCGACCATAATCACCGCATTGCGGTTTTCCGGATGCCAGGCCAGGGGCGCCACCAGGCTGGTGTTGCCGCGCGCGGCGCCAAACATGCCGGAGACATGCACCAGGGGCTTCATCTGCGGCACGTCGATAAGCGTCGCCAGCTTGCGCTTATTGCGGTGGCTGTAGAGATAATCAAACAGCCGCGGCTGCCGGGTTTTCACCAGCTTCGCCATGGCGATGGTGGCGTACACATCGGCCATCGCGTCATGGGCGTTCTGGTGTTCAATACCGTTGGCGACGGTCAGATGTTCAAGCCGGAAGCTTGGCAACCCTTCGTCATTCTCCGGCCAGGCGATCCCTTCCGGGCGCAGGGCATAGCAGGCGCGCATCACGTCGAGCAGATCCCAGCGCGAGTTATCGTGCTGCCAGCTCCAGGCATAAGGGTCATAGAAGTTGCGATAGAAGATATTCCGCGTCACTTCGTCATCAAAGCGCACGTTGTTATAGCCGACGATACAGGTTTGCGGCACCGTGAACAGATCGTGGATGCGGCGGGCAAACGCGGCCTCATTATCCCCTTTGGCCAGCGCTTCCTGCGGCGTGATCCCGGTGATCATCACCGCCTGCGGCTGCGGCAGGTAATCGTCAGCGGGTTTGCAGTAAAACACTTCGGGCTCGCCGAGCACATTCAGCTCCGCGTCGGTGCGGATGGCGGCGAACTGCGCCGGCCGGTCGAGGGAAGGGCTGGTGCCGAAGGTTTCATAATCGTGGAATAAAAATCCGGGCTGGTTGACGCTATCTTGCATAGTCTGTTCATTATCCGTGGTGGCGTGCGACCGGTATGGTAAACGATTTGCCCGGTCATCAGAAGGGGCGCGGCAAGCAACTTCCTCTGCTGTGTCATATTTTCTTGCAATTAAACCCTGATATGAAACGCGAAGTTCCGTAAAAAGGACGGCGGATCTGTAAATCTAGAGGATATGCCGTTGAAAGGCCGTTTGTTTATTGCTGTATCTTTGCTCGCTTCGAGCGTTTCCTGCGCATTTGCCGTCGACTTACCTGCTACGGTCGCGCCGCCTTCCATTCAGGCTGGCTCCTGGGTGCTGATGGATTACACCACCGGTCAGGTCCTGACCGCGGGTAACGAACATCAGCAGCGCAATCCTGCCAGTCTGACCAAACTGATGACCGGCTACGTGGTCGATCGCGCCATCGACAGCCATCGTATCACCTTTGACGATATCGTCACCGTGGGTAAAGACGCCTGGGCGAAGGGCAACCCGGTGTTCGACGGGTCATCGCTGATGTTCTTAAAGCCAGGGGATCGCGTCAGCGTTCGCGACCTCAGCCGTGGGCTGATTGTCGACTCCGGTAACGACGCCTGCGTCGCGCTGGCCGACTATGTCGCCGGCGGCCAGCCGCAGTTTGTCGCCCTGATGAATCAGTATGTCGAAAAACTGCACCTGCGGGACACCCATTTCGAAACCGTCCACGGCCTCGACGCCCCGGGCCAGCACAGTTCGGCCTATGACCTCGCGGTGCTCTCGCGGGCGATTATTCATGGCGAACCTGACGTCTACCACATGTACAGCCAGAAAAGCCTGACGTGGAACGGGATCACCCAGCAAAACCGTAACGGTCTGCTGTGGGATAAAACCATGAACGTCGATGGCCTGAAAACCGGCCACACCTCGGGGGCCGGGTTCAACCTGATCGCCTCGGCGGTAGATGGCCAGCGCCGGCTGATCGCCGTGGTGATGGGGGCGGACAGTCCGAAAGGCCGCGAGCAGCAGGCCGCTAAACTGCTGCACTGGGGGCAGCAGAACTTCGACACCGTGCAGGTGCTGCAGAAGGGGCAGAAGGTCGGCACCGAGCGTATCTGGTACGGCGATAAAGAGCAGATTAAGCTCGGCACCGATCAGGATTTCTGGTTAGCCCTGCCGAAGGCGGAAGTGTCGCGCATTAAAGCGAAATATGTGCTGGATAAGAAGGACCTTGAGGCGCCGATCGCCGCCAATCAGCGGGTTGGCGAGATTTCACTGTATGACGGCGACAAGGTGGTGGGGCACTATCCGCTGGTCACCCTCGAAAGCATCAATAAAGGCGGAGTGTTCTCGCGAATGAGCGATTACCTGCATCACGAGCTGTAACCACGCCAACCGCCTCTTTGCAGGCGGTTTTTTTTCGTCTGTCGTTCGTGCTGGCGGGGCGCCTGTTTTTACAGCAGTGTGGTGGCGACTCTGTGAATTCGCGCACATACTGAGGGGGGATCTCCTGTTAAATTAACTGTATATTTATACAGTCATTTATCTCCAAAGGAGGCAAGATGAACTACAGCATCACCACCCTCGGCAAGAAAACCATCGCCGGTTTCCATCTGGTCGGGCCCTGGGATCACACGGTCAAGCAGGGGTTTGAGCAACTGATGATGTGGGTTGAGAACCACCAGGTGCCCGCCCGCGAATGGGTGGCCGTCTACTACGATAACCCGGAGGAAGTGCCGGCGGAAAAACTGCGCTGCGCGACAGCGGTCACCGTGGATGAGGATTATGTCAATCCCGCCAACAGCGAAGGGGTGATCCTGGCGGCGATTGCCGGCGGGGATTACGCCTGCGCCCGCGCGCGGGTGGTGGATTACGACTTCGCCACCCCGTGGATGCAGTTTTTCGACAGCCTGCAGCAGAGCACGGCGTATCGCATCGCCCCCCAGCCCTGCTTTGAGGTCTATCTTAACGACGGCAACCACGACGGCTACTGGGATATCGACATGTATGTTCCCGTTGAGCGCGTCGCGTCGTAGCGGTTTATCCCTGTTCCGGACAAGGTTTTTTACATTCCCGGCATGCTCCGGGCGAAAAAGCAGTTACAATTGGCCTTTTCGTTTTGCCGGAGAGGGTTGTGCGCGCTGATAAATCACTCAAGCCATTTGAGATCCGCTTGTATCGCCATTATCGGGTGGTGCATGGTGTGCGGATTGCGCTGGCCTTTGTGCTCACCTTTTTGCTGGTGCGGCTGCTGAACGTGCCTGAGGGAACCTGGCCTCTCATCACTCTGGTGGTGGTGATGGGGCCGATCTCCTTCTGGGGTAACGTCGTGCCGCGGGCGTTTCAGCGTATCGGCGGCACGATCCTCGGTTCGGCGCTGGGGCTGGTGGCGCTGAAGCTTGAGCTCATCTCTCTGCCGCTGATGGTCCTCTGGTGCGCGGCGGCGATGTTCCTCTGCGGCTGGCTGGCGCTGGGCAAGAAACCCTATCAGGCGCTGCTGATCGGCATCACTCTGTCGGTGGTGGTCGGGGCGCCGCCCGGCGATATGCATACCGCGCTGTGGCGAAGCGGCGATGTGATCTTCGGCTCGCTGCTGGCGATGCTGTTTACCGGCATCTGGCCGCAGCGGGCGTTCATCCACTGGCGCATCCAGATGGCCAGCTATGTCACCAACTTTAACCGCCTCTACCAGGCCGGCTTCTCGCCAAATCTGGTGGATCGACCGCGGCTGGAAAAGCATCTCCAGCAGGCGCTGAACGACGTGGTTAAAATGCGCGGGCTGATCACCCCCGCCAGCAAAGAGACGCACATCCAGAAGGCGATCTTCGAGGCTATCCAGACCGTCAGCCGCAACCTCGTCTGCATGCTGGAGCTGCAGATCAACGCCTGGTGGGCAACGCGTCAGGGTCACTTCGTGATGCTCAATGCGCACACCCTGCGGGAGACGCAGCAGATGACCCAGCAGACGCTGTTGTCCATCGCCCACGCGCTGTACGAAGGGAACCCTCAGCCTGTGCGCGCCAACAATGAAAAGCTGACTGAGATCGTCCTCGAACTGCGCCAGCTGCTGAAAGAGCAGGGTGATGACGGCCTGGCGGAAACCCCGGTCCATGGCTATGTTTGGCTCTCAATCGAACTGGCGCGCCAGCTGGAGCTGCTCTCGCATCTGATCTGCCGCGCGTTGCGCAAATAAACATCAGATGCACCGGGTAACCACATGGGTTGTTTCGATTCAGCAGCGTTTAGGGTTATGATAAACGCAAAGGAAAAAACATTGTCATCAGCGGCTGCTAGCAGTTATGTTAGCCCTATAACGCAGTCGCTTTACGAATCCGAATCTCAATTATTAGGGGTGTAAAAATGGAAACAACTAAGCCTTCTTTCCAGGACGTACTGGAGTTTGTTCGTCTGTACCGTCGTAAGAACAAACTGCAGCGTGAAATTCAGGACGTTGAGAAAAAGATCCGTGATAACCAGAAGCGCGTTCTGCTGCTGGACAACCTCAGCGACTACATCAAACCGGGCATGAGCGTGGAAGCCATCCAGGGCATCATCGCCAGCATGAAGAGCGATTACGAAGATCGCGTTGATGATTACATCATCAAAAATGCCGAGCTGTCCAAAGAGCGCCGCGACATCTCGAAAAAACTGAAAGTGATGGGCGAAGCAAAAGTCGAAGGCTAAACCCTGCCGGTCCGGCGGCGGTCAGCGTCGCCGGGCTGTTCCGCGTTTCCCTCTCTTCCCTGCTTTTTTCTGCGAAAACTTTGTTCCGGCAACTGCCTCTCCTCACCGACACTTTGCTATACTGGCCCGCGAAAAACGTATTGATATCGGAAAGGTTTCTCTCATCCTGGCCGGGCATCTGACGCAGCGGCGTCAGGGCGATATCTCAACACCTCTCACCTCTCCGACGATCGATTCGCCAGAAGACAAACTCAGGTGCTGACCGGGCGCGACAGAACTCTTCCGCTGCTTTCGCCGACAGGAGTCAACCTCACGTGATTAAGTCATTCTTTGCTGCACTCTCGTTTATCAGCCGCCTGCCGGTCCCGGCGCGGTTATCTCAGGGCCTGGAGATCGAACAGTACCAGCGCAGTATCGTCACCTTTCCGCTGGTCGGTTTACTGCTCGGCGCCATCGCCGGCGCGGTGGCGCTCCTCCTGCAGCCGTGGTGCGGCGTCCCGCTGGCGGCGCTGTTCGGCGTGCTGGCGCTGGCGCTGCTCACCGGCGGATTCCACCTTGACGGGCTGGCTGATACCTGCGACGGCATTTTCTCCGCCCGCACCCGCGATCGGATGCTGGAGATCATGCGCGACAGCCGGCTGGGCACCCACGGCGGGCTGGCGCTGATCTTCGTGCTGGTGGCGAAAGTGCTGGTGGTTGGCGAGCTGCTGCTGCGTGATATCCACCCCATCGCAGCCCTGGCGGCGGCCTGCGCCGTCGGTCGCGGGATGGCGGTGCTGCTGATGTATCGTCATCGCTATGCGCGGGAAAAGGGGCTGGGCAATCTGTTTATCGGCAAAATTAGCCTGCAGCAGACGCTGGTGACGATGGCGATGGCGATCGCGCTGGCCACCGCCCTGCTGGGGCTGCAGGGGCTGCGCGCCGCGCTGATCACCCTGGTGCTGATCTGGGGTCTGGGATGGGCGCTGAAGCGAACCCTCGGCGGGCAGACCGGGGATACCCTCGGGGCGGCGATTGAGCTGGGCGAATTACTCTTTTTACTGGCGCTGCTGTAAGGCCTGACGCCAACGGTGAGGAACAGAATGGAAACACTTTCGGCGTTACTGGCTGCCATTCCGCAGCCCGATGTGGCGGGCATGGCGCGCGCTCAGCAGCATGTAGATGGCCTGTTAAAGCCGCCCGGCAGTCTTGGCCGTCTGGAGACGCTGGCGGTGCAGCTGGCCGGTCTGCCTGGCTTGCAGGGGCAGCTGGCGCTGGCGGAGAAAGCGATTGTGGTCATGTGCGCCGACCATGGCGTCTGGCATGAAGGCGTGACCCCTTCGCCGCAGGGGGTGACGGCCATTCATGCCGGCAATATGGTGCGGGGCAACACCGGCGTCTGCGTGCTGGCGGCGCAGGCCGGGGCCAGGGTGCAGGTAGTGGATGTCGGCATCGATGCCGACCCGCTGCCGGGCCTGATTAACCTCAAGGTGGCCCGCGGTAGCGGGAATATCGCCCGGACGGCGGCGATGAGCCGCCAGCAGGCGGAGACGGTGCTGCTGGCCAGCATGCATCTCACCCGCCAGCTCGCTGCCGACGGGGTGAAAGCCTTCGGCGTCGGCGAATTGGGAATGGCCAATACCACCCCGGCCGCAGCGACGATCAGTGTCCTGACGGGCAGCGACCCTGACGCGGTGGTGGGCTGTGGGGCTAATCTGCCGCTGGCGCAGCGGGGCCATAAGGTGGCGGTGGTGCGCCAGGCGATAGCCCATAATCAGCCGAACCCGGCCGATGGGCTGGATGTCCTGGCGAAGGTGGGGGGTTACGATCTGGTGGGCATGACCGGGGTGATCCTCGGGGCGGCCTCCTGTGGCCTGCCGGTGGTGCTGGATGGCTTCCTCTCCTATGCCTCTGCCCTGGCCGCCTGCCGCATGGCCCCGTCGGCGCACCCTTATCTTATTCCTTCACACCTGTCGGCGGAGAAAGGAGCGCAGATCGCCCTCGACGCGCTGGGTCTGCGGCCGTATCTCGATATGGACATGCGCCTGGGAGAGGGCAGCGGCGCCGCGCTGGCGATGCACCTGTTGGATGCCGCCAGCGTGATGTACAACCAGATGGGAACGCTGGCGCAGAGCAATATTGTGTTGCCCGATAGCGCGCCGTCATCCTGATGGTAAAGCGCATCGTCCCGCGATGGGGGCGATGCGCCGGGTTTACAGGGCCTGCTGCCAGACCGCCTGGGGCAGGAGATAAACCTTCGCCGGGGCGCGCATGCCGTCGGTGACAATATGGCGGATGCCGCTGGCCATCACCGCGAGGGTGACGTCAAAGGCGTTCAGGCTGTCGCCGAAGCCAGCGGTCAGATTGAGCATTGAACCATTGGCCAGCAGATAGACGGTTTTGTCGGCCATGCGGTAGGCGTTGATATACGGCATCACCTCTTCCTGGGGGTACTGGCGCAGGTAATCGCCGTCGATCTCTTCCGCCACGTGGCCGACGTTAAGGATAAATACTCCCGCTTTCGCCCGGTCCAGCGCCTGGCGATTAACCACGTTTTTACCGCCTGTCGCCGTGGCCACCACGTCCGCCGAGGCGATAGCCTCCTGGAGGTCCACCACGTGCCAGCCGTCGTAGGCCGCCTGTAGACGGCGGGCAGGATCGATCTCCGCCACCATCACCTGACCGCCAAAAGCTTTTGCCGCCGCCGCGACGCCCTGGCCGACCAGGCCGTAGCCGATCACCAGCACTTTTTTCTCATGCAGGGTGAGGTGAGTGGTCTGGAAGAAGGTGTGCCAGGCAGTGAGACCGACCATATGGCGGTTGTGCAGCCCCTCTTTGACCGGCAGATCGTCCCAGTTAAAGATCGGATAGCCTGGCTGAATATCCCCCAGCCGATTGACGCCCGAGCCGGTGGCTTCCAGACCCGCCACGATGTTCCCATACTCGCCGCGCTGGTGGAGCAGGGTGGTGATATCGGCGCCCATCTCGCACAGGTGAGTGGGCTGCCAGGCAATCGCTTTTTCCCATGACTGTTGCCAGTCGGCATCGCTCATATTGCGCCACGCGCAGGCCTCGGCGCCGCGCTCCACCAGCCAGGCCACCACGTCGTCCTGCACGGTGGTGGGGTTACAGGTGGTTAAAAAGACCTGAGCGCCCTTGTCGAGGATCCCCTGTACCAGCGGGATCATTTTCATGTCGAGGTGCATACAGCAGGCCAGACGCACGCCGCTGAGGTCGGGCAGCGCGGCGACCTGACGCAGGGTACGCGGCATATTCTGGCTGGCCCATGCCACTTCTTTCGCTAAAGAGATTTTATTATTCACTGGGTTATGACCTTCAATTCGCAAAAGGGGTATCCCCCTGACCGAAAAGGGATTCTATCAGCCCCCGCGAGAATTCACAGCACAATGCCGTCGGACATCGCCGCGCGCGCTATCCCCTGCGAAAGACAGGGTTGTTAATTTAAGGTTAAAAAAAGAAAATAAAATATAAGTAATTCCTATGATTTGAGCGATGAAGCGATGTTGAGTGTTATTCCTGCGGGGATATTTTCACGGCTGCGGATTTTCCTTGGCCGCCTGAAGCCGCACGCGCTGCCGGTGGCCCGCCGGCATATCGTGCTGGGATCCATTGGCGCTGGCACCGGACTGGCGGTGACCAGCATGTTCAGCCACTGGCTGCTCGGCGAAGTCAATCTGTGGTTTATTGCCCCGATGGGGGCCTCGGCGGTACTCCTGTTTGGCGTACCGAGCAGCCCGCTGGCGCAGCCGTGGTCGATTGTCGGCGGCAACGTGCTGTCGGCGCTGATCGGCGTCACGGTCGGTATGCTGGTCCCCGATGCGGCGCTGGCCTGCGGTCTGGCGGCGGCTCTGGCCATCGCCGGGATGTATTTTCTGCGCTGTCTGCATCCCCCCGGCGGCGCGGTGGCCCTGACGGCGATCCTCGGCGGCCCCGGGGTGCACAGCGAAGGCTATCACTTTGTGCTGACCCCGGTGCTCCTCAACTCGCTGATGCTGGCGCTGCTGGCTATTGTGTTTAATAACCTGGTTGGCCGCCGTTATCCGCATCCGCTGGCGGCAGAGGAGGTCAAATCCAGGGCGGTGCCGCTGGGTATTTCGGTCACCCGGGAAGATATTCACGCCGCGCTGCTGGAAGGCCAGTTCCTCGACATTGATGAAGACGATGTCCAGGAGTTGCTGGAGAATATCGAGCATTCATTGTTCGATAAGTATAAGCAACGTTCGGAAGACACCATTCTTTCATTGCTTCCTAAGGATTTGCCGGTTTATTATCAGCATAATGAGTATCGTTATGTGTTGCGCATCTGTTTCATTATTCTGAATAGAGATCCGTTGAATGAGAGAGCGTTGATGTATAGTGTCAGATGCTATAAAAAGATGAATGACTTTGAGAATCTTTCCAAAATATATTCGGCTTTCATTATTGAATATCGTAAAAGTATGGGAGAAGACTATACCCAAACGATAGAAGATTTGCTCCAGGAAGAGAGTTAATCAATCATTTGTTTTTTATATCAGCACGATATTTCTTTTTATTTAGTAATTAGATTGTACACGATATGACGTATCCGTTTTATACAAGAAATCATTGAAGAGCTAATGGGCATTCTCTTTATATCGCCAGGTATAACCCCTCAATATGATACCTCTGAATATTTAGGGTATTCACGAAAGACCTTCTATATAGCGGATATAAGATC
>OHTY01000061.1_pt1 | contig 51766 bp, 49 predicted proteins | sample 1579061 | NCBI WGS metagenome assembly OHTY01 (sample SAMEA3879520, study PRJEB24766) | human gut metagenome | biome: human-associated habitat; feature: feces | place: USA | collected 1985/1987 | reverse complement strand
ACCTGCCGTATTACCGCTGTCATTATTGCCGCTGTTATGACTGCCATGATTGCTGTCATTATTGTTACTGTTATTACCACTGTTATTGCCGGAGGTATTGGCTGCAACCGTGAAGTTAGTACCTGCGATACCATTGTCCCAGACGATGGCAAAGGTATGGCTGCCTGTCGCTAATGTCTTAAGGTATTCTGCCTTCAGGGTAATAATGGTAGAGCCTTCTTTTGCTTCGTAGTTAGCAGGATCGATCACTTTTCCGTCTACCTTTACAGCATGGAACCTGGAAAATTCACCGTTTCCGCGGATCACGACCGTTCCGTCCGTGTTCTGTGTCCAGGAGCTGTTGGCACCGTCGATGATCCGGTATTCCGGAGAGATGTAGATAGTCACTTTGACGGTGACATCTTTATAGTTCTCCGAGGTAATGATCACGGGCACGGTCACCTTTTTGTCAATATTGTCTTTCGTCAGTTCAGACAACGCAAACTTCATAAGGCCGGTCGCATCTATGGTAATATCTCCGGACACAATTCCGTTGTCATTGGTATATGCATCAGGTGTATAACTTCTTGCGCCCGGTACAAGCTCCGCTAAGTTGATGGTCTGTTCGCCCTTCTTCGTGTACTCGAAGAATTCTGTAACGTCTTCTACTGTAAGATCCGCCTTCTCAATGGTCAGTGTACCTGCCTCGATCTCTGCTGCGGTGTAGTTCTTGCCTTCCGCCACGGACAGGATCACCTGATAGGTTCCGGCGTTGGTGGGTGCTGTTTTACTTCTGGGATAGGTCGTACCGTTGCTTCCCTCGTAGCACACCGTTACCGCGCCCATACCGATGACGCCGTTCTTCGGCTGAGCAGTCACCTCTTTCGGTTTGCCATCGTAGGTCTGCTTCTGGGAAAGATCCGGAGTCACGTCAAAGTTATCCAATGCAGGAGTCGCCCTGGTAATCTTCCAGGTCGTGGTCGCTGTTCCGGTATAATTGCCCTTGCCAGCGATGGTCAGAGTGATGGAAGCATCCGCACTGATCTGTTCGTTACTGTTATTTACAATGTAATAATCATTAGTAGTTAATGGCACCTGGTTAAGAGTTACGGATGTAATCTGCACCTCCTGCATCAGACCGGTATATCCCAGACTGTCTGCCTGTAATGTAATGGCTGCCCCTTTAATGTCCTTAGGACTGATCGTGAATGTCCTGCTTGCGGTTCCCGTGTAGTTCCCTTTTCCGGTGATGGTCAGGGTCGCTGTATTCTCGCCGGCATTGATATTCTCGTCGTAGCTGAAGTCAAAGTCTGTGCCGGAAGTCAGTATAGTATTGCCATCCATCACAACAGGTTGCGGTGTAATAGGACTGCCGGTGTATGTCTCATCAGCCATGGCACCGATCATGTCTGCGGTAACAGCCTTCGGAGAAATAGTAAAGGTGTACGTCTTCTCGCCGATATAATTATCATTGTCCTCTCTTACTTTATAAGTCACCTGGTAAGTACCTGCATCCGTGGGTGCATCAGTGCCGTTGTAAGTCGTGTCACCTATACCTGTATACGTCACTTCCAGTTCACTCACAGGCACTTTGTCGCCAGATACCTGCAGGGTACCGACAGGTTTCATAGCTTTGCCGTCATAGGTCTTGCCCGTATAGGTCAGACCGGAGATTGTAACCGTCTCCTTGTCCGTAAGATGGAATATCAGGGTTGCCGTAATGTCATGGTAGTTATCGGAAGAAATGGTTACTGTGCATTTCTGATCGTCTGCGTTTACAATATACGTTCTACTGGTATATGTGAGTTGATTGGTAGAATCGAGTTTCAACCCACCATCCAACATCGTCATATTCTCGCTCTCACTCAACACAGAGATCACAGCTCCCTCAGGTGCTCCCTCCGGGAAAAAGTCTGCTGCCGTCAAAGTACCGGTCTGTGCATCACTGCGTCCTTTGATAAGATTTACCGTCTTGCTGACTGTTCCGGGGTAGGTTCCTTTATCAATGGTGAATTTCGTACTTCCGCTGACATTATAGTTTCCACCTGCTACATCCGTAATTGTTACAGTAGCGGTGCCAGCATTGATATTATCTGCATAGGAAACTCTATACTCACTGGCAAGAATCACATTTGCTCCGTCCTTTACAACCACAGTCGGTTTCTGCGCCGTACCATTGTAGGTTACGGGAGTCGTGACTTCAATGGTCGGAGTGGTAACCGTCTTCTCTTTAATGGCATAGATGACCCATGCGGATTGATTCCCCATCGTAATTTCAGCCCGATAAGTGCCGGCATCCTTAGGTACGCCTTCCATCTCCTCGAATGAACCTCCGGTCTGTTTCTGATAGACAATCTTAGGCACATCAGGGAATTCCTCACCAGTAGCGTTATCACTGACTTTTACAGTAGCCACCTTATCGCTACCACTGTAGGTCAAAACCGTCGGTGCAGTAACCATATAGGTGGCAGCAAAATCACTTTCCAAATTACAGCCATCAGCGCTGCACGTTACTTTGATCGTATCGTCGCCGCCTGTGGTGTATGTCCAGCTGTGCTGATGAAGTCCCATGTACAGATTGCCCTTCTCATCCTTGGTGACTACGTATTTCTGCTCGCTTGTATCTGGAGTGAATATCTGTGCATAATCCAGCTCGGACTTCGTCGCACCGGTGGCAATCTTGATGTTTGCATTCGCTGAAGGTTTAGTGACTGTTGAGATGCCTATCCAGGCATTCGATGTCAGGCTTTTATCAATACTGATGACTGATTTGCCGAGCAGTACGAGATTCTTCGTTGTATTGTTAATGACCTTTGCATCACCACCAATTGTTAGCGAATCGTAAGACGAACCATCTACTCCGATTGTATTACCGGTAATGCTGCCTCCGAAAAGCTCCACACTAGAATCACTGCAAGTATATACTCCATAATCGCCTCCCTGAATCGTACCTCCATACAGACAAAACTGTGCAGCATTCCATTTAGGATAGTCTTGATATTGCCCCACTCCTTACGGGAAAGGTTATATCCTTTTACAATGCGGTTACATTCTTTTTCCAGCAGTAGTTCATCAAGCTGTTTCAGTTTCTTTTCATGCAGAACCGAAGGCTCAAAATATTTACGGTAATGCTGTTCGTGTCTTTTTATGGTATTGGGACTGTTCGTTACCGTCTGTTTGTATTCCAGCCATTCCTCATACAGTGTGTGAAGGCAGTCAGATTTCTGTATCATACAAAGTCCCTCTTTCTGGTCTTTTCCGTCCTGGGGCGGTATAAATCCGTATATAGTTGCCATTATCTCCCCTTTTTCCCCCGTATTCCATGTAGGGAGATACCAGATGGATGTTCATGTTGTCTGAAATGGCATCCTTCTTTTCCATCCATGTCTGCAAGGGGATTCGGGAGTAAAATTCCTTGACGGCAACCCGTGTTCCCTTTATTCTCTTACTGCGTAATAAGAGGGGGGCTCCGTACCGCAAGTCTTTTTCTGAAAAAGCCATCATTATGGCAGCCTCGTCCCGTCTGGCAGTTCCGTTTCCCAACAGTTCCAGAAAGCCCAGCAGAAATACCAGTGGGATGAAAATAACCGCAGTTGAAATGGCTATCCGAAAGACCGGGAGCAGGACTTCCGGCACATGGTTTACCGGAAAAATATTCCAGCGGTGTTTCCAGAGTATAAAGAGCAGGACTATCAGTAAAGCCGGAACAGTCAGATAGCCAGGACTGGAAAACAGTCGTGAAATTCCCAGCCTCATGCGGGAATAAATTCGTTTTCTGTTATATTGTGCCTGTAGATAGGCAGTTTCTTGTTTGTGTGTCATAGGGGCTACCTCTTTTATTTACTGATGATTTCCAGCTTTTCCGCTGTAACGCTCAACTGGTTCCGATATTCGCCAAACACGTTGGCAGTCGCATTAACCAGCCGGACTTCCACATTCATGGGAACATTGATTTTCAAAGGCACTTTGACCACCATCTTTTCATACAGATTGTTGACCGTTTCTCCATCGGTATTCCCGTAGTTGGTTTTGTCCTGCATGATAACAACGGTAACCTTTGTTCCAAGAACCTCTCCGGTCTTGAAATCCTTCCATTCCTGCTGACCGATGCTCATATATCGCTTTCCCGCAGAAAATTCCTCAAAATCAAAATAAGTAAATAAATTAAGTTTTTTCATTGTGTTTTACCTCATATCTTTCTGATGGATTGTAAAAAGTTCCTGTAATCGATTACAGACCCAGCATAGCAGAAACCTATAGAAAACACGATGGATGGAAGTAGAAGATATCCGGCAAATATTCCATTTTCATTTGAAGAAAAGGATGTTAAGCTGATACAAGGAGGTGGATTTGATGGAAAGCAATAAAGAGACAAGAAAAAGACTTACAGCGGTATTGAACGCATTAAAGAAGGAAGGACACACACAGGCGAAGATTGCCGATGAACTGGGCATCAATGCGGATAATATTTCCAGTTACAAGATAGGAAAGACGAAAGAAATACCAGACGCTTTTCTGGATGGGTTGCAGGAAAAATATTTCATTAACCCCGGTTACATACGGGGAACTTCCGAACTTATGTATGACATGCAGGGATTTCGATTAACGCATTTTGAAAAATTTGCGGATTCCTGGGAAACGGTTGAACAGCCTGTCCGTTCAGACGCTGGGGAAATTGAGTTTGAAAAATTTATTTGTCTTACCATGGATAAAAACTTTTGTGATTTCCTCATTGAGGCAGAAAAAGCACATGATAGAGCAAATGAGGGTATCGGAGACGAACAGGAAGACCTAAAAAATCTGAGTGTTACATATTCTGGAGAATCAAAACCACAAGAGTATCTTCTCATTCCCCGAAATAACTTTTCGGAAATGGTAGAAGAATTTAAGCGTAAGAAACGAACTTTAGAAGAAGTATTAGATTTCAGCATGTTCGATGTTGATGAGGAAGAATAAGGAAAAGCGGTTGGGATTGTCTCAACCGCTTTTCTATGCAGGAATTAGTTCATAACACCAATTTTATTGCCATTTTCAGCGCCTTCAGGGCTTCCTTCAATAACGCCACCACCCTGATCAACGATATATCCATATCCAGGAATGTAAATATAGCCGGGTTTATCCCCCTCTGGACCGTGGTCTATGCCATCATTTACAGTCTGTTTCGATTCTGAAACAGTGTTCTCTGTAGTTTCTGTTGTGGGAGTTGTAGGCGTGGTAGCCGGGACAGATTCGGTAGATTTCTGTTCCGTTGGGGTGCTTGCCTGTTCCACACTTTCCACGGTTTCTACTGGGACTGTTTCCTCTATCTCTTGTGTTTCTGTAGTTTCTTCTTGAAAGCTGGTTTCGGTTTCCAATTCTACAGATTCTGTTTCGGTTGTTTCCATCGTTTCTGTTTCTTCGGTAGGAAGTGTTTCCTCCTGTGTACTTTCGGTTTCCTGTTCTATAGTTTCGATTTTCTCATTTGCCCGGCTAATGTGCAGATAAATACCTCCACAGACGGAAATAACTATGATGATTCCTAAAATAGCAATGATTTTCTTTTTCATGGGTATCTCCTCCAATTTGTTAGAGTATAACATGGTTATCCTGTACAGGCAACCATTTTGTGAGTTTATACCTAACATACTTTTAAGACGGATAAAGGTACAATTTTGTTAGGTGATAGCTAATATGAACGAGAAGTACAGTCCATTAAATTTTGACGAAAATATTTATAATACTATACGAAAAAACATAAAGAAATATCGAAAGGAAAGAGGGCTGACCTCCGCCCAGCTTGCGGAAATGGTTGACTTATCCCATGATTTTATCAGACAGATAGAAAGTGAAAAAGTAGGGTATAATTTTTCTGTGGAAACATTTTATAAGATTTCCGTTGCATTGGAAGTCAGTTTAGATAAATTGATTGAGAAGAACGAACTGTAAAAAGGCTGGTAGATTTTAGATTCTATCAGCCTTTTACTAATATTTGTAGACAACTTGTAGACACTAAGTAGACAGTGCGCTGTTCTCCTTGTATTTACTGGGTTTGCGAGGGACGATGGAGTTCGAGTAAAATGACCCATACCATATGCGGATTTTACGTACACACCGCCTCCGAATTTATTAGCTTCATTACCGGTAATCTCGCCACCGGTCATATTAAAATTCGAACCCACATACACACCACCACCATATGCGTTCGTATTATTGTCCCTAATTGTACCACCACTCATATTGAAAGTGTTGCCAACAATGTTCACTCCGCCGCCACCGCCAAAAGCCGTATTCTTGCCAGTAGCTTGGTTATTTTCAATAGTGCCACCGCTCATATTGAAAACGCTCCCATCATAGCTATACACTCCACCGCCATATTCACCTGTGTTATTACTTATTGTTCCAGCGTACATATTGAAAGTGCTGTTTTTCTCCATGCACACACCGCCGCCTATACCTACATTTTCACTATTTGAAGTAAAGTTTTTGGCTTCGTTCCCGGTAATATTGCCACCATACATATTAAAGGTACCGTTGTTATACATCCTTACACCTGCACCCGTACGTGCTGTATTTCCAGTAATGCTACCACCGTACATGTTGAAAGTACTTCCACCCGCCACAAACGCACCAGAACCTCTATACCCATTGCTGTGAGTGATCTTTCCTCCGTTTTGGCAGTCACAAAGGGTGAATGTACTCCCAGTTTTTGGTATAATGCAATCATTACTATATGCCAAGGTGATATTATACCCATTTAAACAAAGTACTACACCGTCGACAGGTGTCCAAGCCTCGCTCAATGTAACATTGTTCATCAGATAGTAGTTACCTACCACCTCGGGCAACTCAGATGTCCCATTCCATGCTTGAAAGGTGACTTTGGTAGTCTCCGTATGTCCGCCTACCCTATTACAGGTATCCTTACCACAGAGAAAGTGTGTATGCTCACCTGCCGCCACCGTCATCGGTGCATTCATCGCCTCAGAAACGGCATGAAGTCGTGTCATATCCAGTTCTGCGATCTGCTCCTTGGTCAGTGACTCCATAGCCTCGTCGATGGCTTCCAGCTGCGCACCGACACTTTCTGCATTTTCCACCGTCACTTCGTCCGGCAGAGCATCGATGAGTGCCTGTACCTTCTGCACTGCTGCCTTCTTCTCATCGTCTGCCGAGGTATCCTGCGTGCCGGCATCACTATCGCTGACACTTTCCACTGAGGGTTCCACAGTATCGGGGGCTTCGCCCACAGTGGTGCTCTTATCGGACGGAGTCTCTTCCCCCGGTGCCGCAGCTGCTTCTGCTTCCTTCTGCTCTGCCGCAGGGACTGCTACCTGCTGTTCTTCCGGCTCTGCCGCAGGGGCTGCTTCCTGCTGTTCCTCCTGCTCTGTCACCGCATCAGCCTCCTGTGCGAATGCTGTCATGGGCAGTGTTGAGAAGCAGAGAATAAATGCCAGTAACATGCTCAATACTCGTTTTTTCATACCGTTTTACCTCTTTCCGCTGGGCATAGTGATACCCATTATCTTAAAGATAACGTACCACACTTTCTCTCAGCGGAACCAGGGGCTGCATGAATCGACCCAAATATGTCATGAACCGACCGAAGAGGACTTTAAATGGCTCAATGCGGTTCAATAGCAAGTATTCCTTGAAAAAGTCTTTCCGGTATTATATTCTATTATTATGTCCTATAAAAGTTAGTTACAAAGTATACACACAGAAAGGTTTCTATATGTGGATTGCAGATCATTGGAAAGATTATGAAGTGCTGGATACGTCCAGCGGAGAAAAGTTAGAGCGTTGGGGAGATTATATTCTCGTCCGTCCGGATCCCCAGGTCATCTGGAAGACGCCCCACGATCATAAGGGCTGGAAGCAGAAGAACGGTCATTACCACAGAAGTGCCAAGGGCGGCGGAGAATGGGAGTTCTTCCATCTGCCGGATGAATGGGCGATCCATTACACCCTGCCTTTTCAGAAGGAAGCCTCCGGTAAGGCTGATCCTCTGACCTTCCATCTGAAGCCCTTCAGCTTCAAGCATACCGGTCTGTTCCCGGAGCAGGCGGTGAACTGGGACTGGTTCTCCGGTCTGATCCATGAGGCAGGCCGCCCCGTGAAGGTACTGAACCTCTTCGCTTACACCGGTGGTGCCACTGTATCCGCCGCAGCTGCGGGTGCTGCTGTGACCCATGTGGATGCGTCCAAGGGTATGGTCGGCTGGGCGAAGGAGAATGCTGCTGCCAGCGGGCTTGCCGATGCTCCTATCCGCTGGCTGGTGGACGACTGCATGAAGTTCGTAGAGCGTGAGATCCGCCGGGGCAACAAATACGACGGCATCATCATGGATCCTCCTTCCTACGGCAGAGGTCCCAAGGGTGAGATCTGGAAAATAGAAGATAATATCTGGGATTTCGTAGGACTGACCGCACAGCTTTTATCCGATGATGCGCTGTTCTTCCTGATCAATTCGTACACTACAGGATTGCAGCCCGCCGTGCTGTCCTATATGATGAATTCCACCCTGACGAAAAAGTTCGGCGGTCATGTGGAAGCCGAAGAGATCGGCCTCCCCGTCACCGAGAGTGGGCTGGTACTGCCTTGCGGCGCTTCCGGGCGCTGGCAGCGGAAGTGATCTGACTAGCATCATAAGCCTAATCAAAAAGGAGCCTCTGGTCGAGGCTCCTTCTTGATCACAGCCAAAGTCAGCAACTATCCCCTGATGATTGAATTCCAAATATGGTGCGTTTTTACTCCTCTGTTTCAATCTCCAATCTCTGAAGAATGTCTCTCACAATACCAGCATCCTCAATCAGAAATTCCAAAACACTTTTTCCTGCATCTTTTAAGGAGGCTCCTATATGATAAACATTTTTCTTATCCAAGATTAAAAAGCGATCATGAAATACTTTCGTGTACCGCACTTCCAGTAAAGGATACTGGCTGTTGAAATTATTAACATCTTCTTGAGATAACTTGGTTCTTTTCAATGTATACATCACAACAGTCACATTTTCATTCTTTTTTGTGAGAAGATTCAGCGTTCCTATATCCACATAGCCATCAATTAAAACGATTTCCTTTTCCGCTTTTTGAATCAGGCTAACAATTAGGCTAAAAGCATCAAATATCTGATCCAATTTTTCATCCGTTTGCTTTTGATATTCCAGTTGTTTTAACTCCACATTACTGATACGCTCAAAAAGCAAGGCGTTATTAGCAATAAATCTCCTCATTTCCACGAATGTACGCATAATACCAATGCTTACCTTAATCGCCACTTCGCTATGTAGAACACTCGCCAACATAGAGATTCCCTGTTCTGTAAATACATAAGGAAGAGTCCTACGACCACCATAATTATTTTCGTCCTGCGCAAAACTTGAAATGCCAGTTTGGCATCTCAAGTTCTGATACTCCTCTTTCGTGAGCTGAAAACGAAAATCTGGTCTCAAATTTTTTTGAAAATTTTTTGATTTTGGGTGAGAGTTTTTCCGATTTTTTGTACCTATATAAGTGAAGGGGTTTTTAAGCCGCATTTCAAAAAATCCAGAAGGGAGATTCAAACGATATGTACGATACCGCAAGACGGGTCGCATTCGTCAAGCAGCGGGTGCGGGAAAACACCCGCCGGAGGCAGCGGCGCGAGGCAATAAGCCTCTCCGCTTTCTGCCTGATGTTATTCACGGCACTTGCCGGGGCGGCGGACGCACTTATAGTGCAGGGGCAGACCGCCGCGTAGGGCATCCGGCTCAGAAACAGAGAAAACCAGAAAAAAGGCGGGGCGGACAAACCGAACCGACACGAACAGGAGAAGAAAAGCCAATGAAAAAACGAATACTTAGCATACTGCTCGTCTGCTGCATGGTGCTGACCATGCATCCGACAGCGGTGTTTGCAGCGGTGAGCGATTCGCTGGGCAACACACCCGAGGAAAATCAGGCGATTTTGGATCAGCTCTCCGCCCTGACTGGCGGTAGCAGCGACCAGGTGCTTTCCATGCTGAACGCTTTGGGGCTGCTGGATCAAGACGGCAATTTCAAGGTGGATCAAACCATCACGCTGGACGGTCAGGTGTTGACACTGGCGGCTGTCATGGAACTGCTGGAAAATCCCGCCACGGATCTCACCCGTATAGCCGACGTGGATGGGACTCCGGTGGCGCTGGGCGATTTGAAGACTATGATCCAAATCGAACAGGAGCTGCAGCGGATCAAGGACACCTATTTCTCCGGCAGTGAGTTTACCGGGGAAGCACTGGAGAATCTCAATAGCCTGATGGAGCAGCTGGAGCTGCAGGGCATCAGTTTGCAGTATTCCGCCTCTGCCACATCGCCTGTGGGTGTTGAGACGGTGGATATGAGCAGCATGATGAGCCAAACGCTGGAGGATCTCGCAAACAACAGCTGGAGCTCCGGGACTTTTACTGTATACGGCGGAAAACCGGTCGGCTTTTCCTACCGCATTCAAAAAGGCCAGCTCAGCGATTATATCACCGATGTGGAGGTCTCGATAGGCGAGACGAGTGGGGTCGAGCAAAGCGACGGGTCCTACAAGCTGACCTATGACGTAGGCTCGACTTTCAGTTTAGGTGGTTGTAAAATCACTGTCAAAGTTACAACCAAAGGAAGTACCCAAGCCTGGCACGATAATTCTTATTCCTATGGCGACCTGCTGGGGATGATTGAATTTTACGATGCGGAAAATCTGGTGTTCTATGACGGTGCCGCTTATGCCGACCACTGTCAGCTCAAGCTAAAAAAGACGGTTGGCGTCCCCACAATACAAACATCAATGACCGCGCCGAGTTATGTTGAAGAACTCAAAAATACAACCGTATTATATGATGATTTGTTTATTCCTTTGCTGGCAGAAAGCTACACTGGCGGCAGTGCCGACAATTCGGACTTTATTGCGCTAAGCAATACCATCGGAATTTTGGAGGGTGCCCGCAACTCGGTGTCTTCCAGCAACTCCACCAAATCTTATCAGCCATACCAAATCGACGCCAGCATCGAGTTTAGCTGGAGCGGAGACATAGTTGCCTATAATGGCTCTGCGCCGTATGGCAATTATATTTCTGCAAACCCGATACCCTATGCCCCGTTCTGTCTGACGGAGTACAAGCTCGATGGAACAGCTCTGACGCTCACCACCGACGGAAAGAAAACGGAGAACTGTACGATTAACAATGGCAGTATGGTCAGCATCTCCTTGCAGTCTACCACGCAAAACAGAGAGAATCATCAGTACTATCTGCCCTTCGAACTGTATCTGAAGAATGTAAATAGAGATACCCCAAATTCCACCACCACCGCCACGACCAGCAACGTCACCGCCAAGCTGTTGGACGCGGACGCCCCCACCATTCAAAGCGTCACGGCCCCGGCGGGAACCTATGCCAGCGGACAGCACGTGCCCATCACAGTTACCTTTAACGAGTTCGTGAATCTTAGCAACGCCACCGTGACCATCAATGGCAAAGTGTATAGCGCCGCTGAGCTTTCCATGAACAACTACGGCGTCACGGCAATGCTCTGGTACCCAGTGCAGGATGCGGATGACACCACGGTCACCGTCAATGGTATGACCGGTGTGGAAGATGTTTTCGGCCATCCGTTGGATACCGCACTCTATCAAAGCAACTCGATTGCCGACGTTACGCTGAAGAGCGTCTTGATGCGTAACGCTCCCACCGCACTGACCGCCGACTACGACAACGGCAAGGCATCGTTCACGATGAACGCCAACATGGAGCAGGTCTACAAGACCGTATACAGCAATTATCACACCCCGGAAGGCACAGATCCGAAGGAAGCCCCGTTCTGCCTCGAGCTGAGGTACGACTCCGCGGTTGAACCAATCCATCTGCAGGTCTATCTGGACACAGAGAAGGAAGCCTTCACCATTAGCGACTATGCAATCGCACCCTCTGCTTTCGACCGCACCTACACGGTGACGCTGCAGGCCAACGAGGGCACGAAAGCCGATCCTGACTGGGTGAATGTTCTTCCCCTGACCCGGCAGTTCACGGTGGCAAAGAAAGTTTCCGCGCACACGGTGACCATCGTCCCGGAAGCGGATTCCGCCGACTATACGATTTCCCTCGGCAAAACCACCCGCCCCACGCTTCAGGCAGAGGTTTTGGGGGCAGGCGGTGAGACGGCCAGCTACACCACCGGCAAATGGAGCAGCAGTGATACGCTCATTGCCACCATCAACGAGGATACCGGCGTTGTTGCCACCACAGGAACCAAGGTGGGAACCGTCACCTTTACCTTTACGGCGGACAACGGGACTGAGGACACTGCCGATGATGTGACAGGCGAGTCAAAGCCCTATACCGTGACGGCAGGCGATTCCCTGGCACTGGTGATTCCCGGCGGCGCGTCCATCGTGACGCGGGTAAATCAGCCCGCCACCGTGCTGTGGAGCTCCAACGCCGCGCTGATGGCACCGGGCAAAGAGTTCAATTACAGGATTGACCTGTATGAGGGCAACTACGCGAATAAGGCGGCGCTGAGCGGCCGCAAGCCCGTTGCGACTTATACCGCCGACAAGGATAAAAACAGCGTGCGGATCGGGGAGAATGTGCTCTCCAAGCTCTCCAACGGCAATACCCCTGCCTACACGGTATTGGTCTCCATGCCGCACCCAAACGCCGGCGGTGAGGACGTCCGCCTGTCGGCACTTGCCTGGATCATCGTGCAGGCACCGCCTGCCACAGCCAAGCTGACACCGCCCCAGAGCATTTACCTCAAGGATACCGATGGTGCTGTCAATATCGACTGGTCGGTGGAAAACACCACTGAGGGCGCCCCTTTGCAGCCCACGCTGACCATCACCCGGGTCACAGAGGACAACACCACCACCAAAGTGGTGGACAGTGAGCGCCTATCCGGCACCTCCGGGAGCTTCCCCCTGTCATTACAGAGTGTGCAAGCCGGCAATCTGAAGGACACCTATCAAGTGGTTTTGAACGTGGAGAATCCTGGTGAGGAATCTCCCAGCACCGACTCCTTCCCCCTGTATGTCTACGATGCCGACGCACTGAAGGTGCAGAACGACGAAGGAGACACGATTTCTAAGCTGACCATGGACAATACCTCCAAGGTCAGCGGTAGCCTGCCCACCGTTACAGCTGAAATTTTGCAGCTGCGCCAGGAGTTGGGGCTGATCGAGTACATAGGCATCAACTATGACGAGTATGGATGGAACTCCTTTAAAGACGGCATCCGGTGGCTCTCCAACAACAATGCCATTTCCGTCAACTACAAGCAGGGCGGACTGTATGAGGACATCAGAAACTTCTCCTTTGATTCCTACCTTCCCGAAACCAAAATGGCGCTGTCCGGCTTGGTCAACGGCACCGCAACCGTCACGGCTACCCATGCCGCCACGGGTATGCGTGCCGCCGTACAGGTGACAGCGAAAACGCTGCAAAATAAGTTCTATCTCTTCCAGCTGACGCCTGCAGCGGAAACTACGCTGCAATACACCGACGGCAAAGGTGTGCCCAAAACGGTCACGACCAACAGTGAAGGCGTGCTGGCGCTTTACGAACCCAACGGAATCGCCAGTGAGGTGTCTCTGCGGTCCGGCTCCGGCGCGGATATTTATCTGGGCACCATCTATAAAGAAAATCTGCGTTCCGGCGAGCGGGATGCCACAAAACTGCAGCTTTATCCCTTGAATACCTTCAGCCTTCGGCGAGTCGCCCGGGCATCTGTGACGCTCATCACGCCGGGCGGCGATCCGCTGGCGAACAAGACGGTGACCGTTCGTGGCGGCGTTTATAAAAACGGAGGCTACTGCGAGACAGCTCTGCTGGGCTCCAGGGCAGGAGCACTTGTCAGCGGCATCACCGGCGACACCTATACCACGGATGCGGAGGGAAATATAACCGTCTATCTGGATTCCACCCAGTTCTGGTCGGCCGAAAAGGGCGAGAGCAACACCACGGCGCTTTCCGCTCTGGATCAGCTGGAGTACATTCTGGAGATCAGCGCAATTGACGGCGACAAGTACTATCCGCTGCTGCTGACCGTCAACGGCAAGCTGGGCGTGGACGATGTAATGCGCACCGCAGAGGGCGTTGTCTCTCTGGAGCGCGTGCCGGCGGGGGAGGAAAACAAACCCTTCATTGTGGCGCAAAGCGTTGATTACGGTCTAGCCAACGGTCAGAAGGTGGATGTCCGCAGCTCGACTGGGAAGATTGGCCCTAACAGCAGCTTTAAAACAGCAAGCCTGCACACCACCATGTTCCTCTGGGGCGAGGATATTGCCAACGCGCGGAATTACAGTCTCAAGCTGGCGGACGAATACGGCATTCTTCCTGCCGCCCAGAGCAGCAGTACCAAGCAGTATCCCTTCTCATCCATCCCCGTAGCGGAAAACGATCTGACCCTCACCGAGGCCACCATGACCACCTCTGGATGGATCGCCGACGGCAAGGATGTGGGTATGAAAACGCAGCTGAGCCTGAACGGCAGCCTGCTGCAGGAGAAAATAATGCCCTTCCGGGTCGTTGATCTGACCCGAGTGCCCAAGGTGACAGAGGATGACCGCGTCACCGGTATTCTGGCGACGATGGGATCCTCCAGTGGAGTGAATCAAGTCGACTTTGGCGGAGTGGGCGATAGTAACATTCTCAAGGTGCTGACCGGACGGCTGGATGATCTGAGCGGTCCGGTGGACACTTCCGTGTTCAAAATGATTATCACCCCTAGCGAAGATCCCTCCGTGTTCCGTGCCATGATTTGGGCCGGGTACAATACGCTGGAGATGGAGGACATGGACTATTCCGAGGACGGCGTGGCGTTGGGTGCGAATGTGCTGACGCAGAACCTGGAAGTGGGTGTGCCCGGGACCGGGGATCTGAGCCAGATGGCCCAGGGCACCTATGATCCCAAGGGGGACTACAAAACCAACTCCATAGCCGACAATGTCACCAGCACGGATCTCAACTTGCAGTTGGAGGGCTTTTACGAAGCGGAAATCCGCTATAACACCGAAAAAAAGGAGTGGGAGGTTTTCACCGTAGGCGGAGGATTTACCGCCGGCGTTGGTGTGGGCTTCTCCTTCAGCGTGAACGCCATGGCTGGCCCCGTGCCGTTGACAGCAACCTTTGAGCTGGGTGGTGCCATTCAGCTGGATTTCCGTACCGCAGTGCGCTACGGCCGGCAGGGCGAGGGTACAGAGCTTGCCTGGAGCGATCCCACGGCCACGGCAGTGAATGACTTTTTGACCACGCTGCGTATCAACGCCTATGTCCACGCGTTTGGCGGTATTGGCTTTGACTATTCGGTCGTGGCGCTGAAGATCGGCCTATTCGGCAATTTGGATGTGGACAGTCAGAATAAGTTCCTTTCCCGCACCTATCTTGCCGACGAGACAAAGCGCCAGATCAACGGTCAGGCTCTGGGGATCCAAAGCGAAGTGGGGATCAAATTTGTGGCAACCTTCCTGTTTATCTCCTACGAGGCGGTGATCGCCTCCGGAACCCTTGGAGCCACCAGGACTTTTAATGACTGGAAAACAATCGACAACTACTGGAATAACGCCACCAGTGGGCTGAGCCTTGCCTCGCTGCGGATGGCGGCGGCCCAGAGCGGAATGCAGGTGGCTTCTGGCAGTGCAACGCTCCAAAGCCGGGACTATCTGGAGCAATATGCCCGTACTTGGGGCCAGCCCCAGCAGCGGATGATGCTGTTCTCTCTGAACTCCACCAGTGGGCTGGAAAACATCCAGACCAATGCCAACCCCGCATCCTATCCACAGCTCAGCGATGACGGGAAGGTATTGGTCTACATCAACGACGGCAACAGCAGCAGTATTTACGACAGCCGGGCGCATTTCTCCACCCTCAATGGCGGCGTCTATACTCCCTCCAGTGAAATTGACGCTCCCACAGGGTTCCCCGGCTACGGCGACACGAGCGTTTCTTTGTCCGGCACTGGCAGCTTCGCGGCGGCGGCTTGGATTCGCATGGGCACCGATCTGCCGGGTAAAAATGCCGGTGATGCCGTGACATTGGAAGAGCAAAACCTGCTGATGAACAGCACGGAGATCGTAGTGTCCGTCTATAACGGCTCAACCTGGACATCCACCCGCCTAACCAACGACGGCACGCCGGATCTGGCCCCAGCCACCGCAGTGGGCGGCGACGGCAAAGCCATCGTGTTCTGGCGCAGCGTCTACACCCCTGATCCCGGTACGCAGGGCAGCAACAACCTGCTGAACTTCACGACCAGAGATTGTATCATGTACAGCTGCTATGACAGCACTAACGGCACCTGGAGCAAGGCAAAAATGCTTTATAATGGTGCTACTGGCAGCGTGAAGGCGTTGCAGGCGGCCATGCTGCCCGACGGAACCGCTATGGCGGTTTACTCGCTGGACCGCAGCGGAACCGGAGATACCTCTGCCTACGAGATCGCCTATTGTACCGTGGCTGCTGACGGAACTCCCGGTACAGCCATGCTGGCGACCTGTGACAGCAATCTTGACGAAAACGCCCAGGTCGTTGCAGCCAACTTCGGCAGCGGGGATGACCGATTTGTCATCGGTTGGCATAGTGTCCGAGACGGCAGCAGCGATATTCAGCTGTTGGCTGTGGACGGTAGCGGCACCATGTCCAACAGTTTCCCCGGCTCTCTGTCGGCCCTGACCAGCAGCGGCAACGCCGTCGTGGGCGGAGACTTCCGCTTCGCTTCCCTCAGCGGGGATCATCGCAGCCGCAATGATCTTACCATCGTCTGGAATGAGACTGTCAATAACGCCAACGGCGCGGTAGATCACGGCATTTTGAAGGCGGCCAAGCTGCGCTATGCCACAAATACCTACACTCTGTCCGCACCATTGGAACTGGCAGAGCTGCCGGATCGCACGCTGGCTGACCACTTTGATGCCTATGTCAGCGGCACCAATCAGGTGCAGGCCGCCATTCAGGCCACCCGGTATGACGATGAACACCAGGAGGTAATCGGCGGCGTGACAGTTCCGGGTGAGGAAACGATCCTCTATACCGCTACCTCTGATTTTATCACCGATGCGGTGGCAGTGGAACAGATCGGTGTGGATTATGCAACGCTGGCGTTGAACAGCCTGACACCCATTCGCTTTACCATCCGCAACACCGGGCTGAACGATGTGACAAACCTAACGGTCAGCCTTGGCAGCGGGGAAACCGCCACCCTTACGGAAACACTGCTGCCCAATGAAAGCACCACCCTTACCGTCTGGCACCATGTGAAGGACCGCGTGACCGACCCGAGCTATACCATCACCGCCGCCGGCGGCATCAACGAAAACGGCACAGTGTATCTGGATTATCCCGACATTGGCATCTCGCAAATGGAAGTGATTGCGGAGAGCGCCGGCAAGCGCACGGTGCGCATGACCCTCTATAATTCCTCTGCCGCCACGCTGGCTGGCGGAAAGAACCGCGAGGTGAAGCTTGCGTTCTATGCGGATGATCTGCATACCGAACCTGCAGAGGTAGCCTGCACCACAAACGGCGTATCGGTTAGCGGTAATGAAATCACCATTTCCGAAGACAGCGCCCTCGCCCGCATTGATCAGGGAACCTTTACACTGGACCTGACCTATGATCTGGGCGAGTATATGACATCCATTGGCAAAACCGAGATCCCCAATGTGGGTACCTATCTGTACGCCGAGGCGTGGGCGGAAGGCCTGATCGGTGGAACGGGAAGCAATCAGCGACTGCCGGAGTATAACGGCAGTGACAGCGAGGCCAGCGTCCATATGACCGGCGCACTGGCTCGCACCGGAGAGCAGCTGACGATGGATGTGACACAGGGGAACGACGGCAACGATCACAGCACCGCCGCCATTACTCTGCGCAACAACTGCCTGCAGTCTCAGACTAGCGCAGAGCTGGTGGCCACGCTGCTGGATGCTGCCGGGACCGTTCTGGAAACGAAAAAGACCAGTATTGGCGGTGCCATCTCCGGGGAAACCTTCCAGACGGAAACCGTCACCTTCTCCCAGCTTGGCACCCGTGTAGTGGTGCGAGCCGCAGTGCCCGGTAATGACCTTCTGACCTTTGAAGGTCTGGCAGTGGAGCTCGGCGATTTTACCGCCAACGGAACGAACTATACCTATACGTTGCAAAATGATAGCGGAGCAACATCTACGCTAGTCACAGCGGTGTCTGGAAACGGCGAGCCCGTGAGCATCAACGGACAGGCTCTGTCCACCGGCGGCAGCGCAACCGTTGCCATCCCCAACAGCGGCACAACCGACATTGTCGTGGGAATCGGTGCTAAAACCTACACGCTGACGATTCTGCGCAATAGCGGCACAGGCGGCAATGAAGGCAATAGCGGCACAGGCGGCAATGAAGGCGGTAGCGGCAGTGGCGGCGGCAGCGGCTACAGCTACTACACCATCAAGGCAACTGCCGGGGCTGGCGGCTCCATTTCTCCCTCCGGCAATGCTAGCGTCCGTGAGGGCAGAGATCAGACCTTCACCATCACTCCGGATAAGGGCTATGCTGTCGCCAACGTCAAGATTGACGGCAAGAGCATTGGCGCGGCGAAGTCCTACACCTTTGAGAATGTCAGCAGAACCCATACCATCGAGGTCATCTTTATGAAAGCCAACGGTAACCCCCGGACCGGCGTGTTTGTGGATGTAGCCACCGGCAGCTATTATGAGGATGCTGTGGATTGCGCTGTTCTCTTTTCACTACAAGAAACAAATTAATGACATTTTGAGCTGCGCCGCTATCCAAGCGCGGCAAGGAGACAGCATTATGAAAAGAATCACAAGAATCATTCGTCCAATAATCTGCATAGTTGTCCTTCTCGTTGCTATGACCACGGCAGTCAGGGGCTGCTATCAGAAAGAGACAGAGCCTATCGACATTCCCGGCAGAACGCCTTCCGGCACATCTGCGCCTCAGCCATCAGCGACTCTCGCGGGCGAAGTTATCCCCTCGGTGGACAGGCAGACAGAGTTGGCGGAAGCCAGAGCGAAGAATCCCGACACCGTGGCGTGGCTGTATATCCCCGGTGCGGAGGTGGACGACCCTGTGATGCAGGCGGAGGACAACGGCTATTACCTAAAGCTGGATGAAAACGGTGAGTACGCCATGTGGGGCTGCTATTATGCCCATTGTGAAAACAAAATCGGCGGCAGGGATAAGCTGGACAAAAACACCACCATTTTCGGTCACTCCGCCAGCAACTGCGACCCGGACGGTGTGCGGTTCACCAAGCTCTACCGTTATATGGACGCAGACTTTGTAAAGGAGCATCCGTATATCTATCTCTCTGTGGATGGTGAGGACATGATCTTTCAGATCACCGCACTGTTCGTCACGGATATTGGTTTTGACTATATTGCGCCTGATCCCACGGGAGATGATCTGACCAGCTTCTTTGAGACGATTGCGCGGAAAAACTGGCTTGACTTTGATGGCGTGACCTTCTCCGAGGAAGATACTGTTCTGACCCTCTCCACCTGCTGCCGGAAGTATGACAAGGCTAACAGCGGCAATCAGCGGCTGGTGGTCATGGCAAAGCTGCTGCCGGAGGGCGCAACCGCACAGGAGTTCAGCGTATCCCTTGTGGATAGTCCTGAAATGCCCTAAAAGAAATCAGAATACGACGATAATAGGATACCCATCCTTGCGGTACTGAAAAGCAGCGTATGGTATAGGGAAAACGGTGGCTGCTCTGTACGGGGCGGCCGTTGTTTTTGCTGTCCCAACATTTTTCAGATGAAAGGGACTATGCGTATGACAGGAGCGCACAGACCTCCCCAGGTACCACACGTTTCTTCCTCTCCATCCATCTGCCTTCAGATTCCACCTCACGATGGACACCCTTGCTGTTCAGCTATTCATTTCCCACTACCTGGGCATGTTCAGGGCTTTCACCTGCGAGAGCGCGCCCATGGCGCGCAAACGAAACGTGCGCCGCCAGGCGCACACAACGCAAAAAGGAGCCCACTCGTGAGGCTCCTTTCTTCTACAACACATATTTTCTTAACACCGGGATCTTTCGCAGCATCCATGCGGTTGCCGTTGCCAGTGCCAGCACTACCAGGCAGAATGCAGCCAGCAACAAAATCAATACCGCTTGTCCCGCGACTACAGACTGCACACCGCATTGTTCCAACACCGTAAAGGGTGTGATCTTCACGAATTTATACAACAGGTTCACATACACCGGATGTACCAGGTATACGGCGAAGCTCAAGGCTCCCGCCTCCTGCCAGGGGATCCGGTGTTTTTTAATACTCCCATTCCATCCTGCTGCGAACAGAAGCACTGCAAGCAGTACTGTAAACGGATAATTGTATGCCATCTGAATGGAGAATCCCGCAAGTGTTCTGCTCAGGATCATTCCAAGAGCCAGAACCGCTACTGCAGCTGTCAGCCATACATTCCTTCCCTTGTCCACACATACTTCTCTCACCGCGAAGAAATATCCACACAGATAATACAGGAAATACACACCGCCATCCGGCAATACCGGAATACTGTTGACGTCCAGTACCTTATTCAGAAACGGTGCCACACTGCTTCCCAAGAAGATCACTGCCATCATTGCTACAACACCCCACACCGGCAGCACACGCAGCACTTTTTTCAGAAGCGGCGTGATCAGATATAAAAACAAGATCAGATACAGATACCACATATGGGACCAGGTATGTCCCGTCAGAGTCATCTTCAGTGCCTCCGGGATCATCATGATCCGGAAGGTCCGCTCCGTCACTACCAGCTCGGAAGCTGCATACGGAACGCCGAATAGGAGGATCGCCAGTGCAATCCTCCTGCAATATTTTTTAATCATGACCGGATAAGTCAATGTACGTTCCGGATTCAGGAACAAATATCCCGAGATCAATAAAAATATAGGAACGCACCAGGTCACCAGATCCATAACTGACAGCAATAATGACCGGTATTCCGGCACTATCGACGCATCTGTCACATCTGTCGCACCTGTCAGTACATGCATCAGCACCACTGCACAGGTTGCCAATACCCGGAGCACGTCCAGGAACTGCTTCCTGGGTCCGGATAAGCCGTTTGTCATGTCTCTCCCATCTCCTCCATCAGGCGCATGCCTGCAGTATCTGTCACAGGAAGGGAGAATACTATGCTTTGTGCTTTACTCTCCAGTCCTGCTTTTTCCATTATAGCACGCATGATGGAATTTTTCTGCTCACTTTTTACCACAATGAACAACATTTCTTTTTCCGGCACCAGTGTCACGCCCAGAAACTGCTGTGCATTCTCTGTTCCGGTGCCCTTGGCATGGATGACGGTGCCGCCTGCCGCATGTACTTCTCTCGCTGCATCCATGACCAGTTCCGTATATCCATGATTGGCTATCACTACCAGAAGCTCATTCTTCGTCTCTTTCAATGTGGACTCCTCTCCTTTTACGAATTTCTGCCCGCAGGTCAGGTAATTCAATGCTTTCTTGCCACCGACACTGCTCACGGGAATGATAAATGCGATTCCCATTCCCGGGAGATCGATCTGCATTTTCTTGCGCAGGGCAGCCTTGATCTGCCGCCAGGCAGCATCTGTGACGAGATGGAACAATACGCTCTTCTCCATGCCGTCCAGTCCAAAATAATCTAAGATCTCATTCGCCGCGGTTCCCATGCCGACGGTAACACTGCCGACCTGTGCGCCGCTTTCTTTATAGCATTCCACGAATTTCCTCGTCAGCTGACGATTGGTGATGGTGACCATCATATATAATTCACTCATGGGCACACCTCCTACAGTTCAATGATGGCATTCTCATCCAAAGCACCAAATGCATCCGCCGCACCGGCAAATACGCCTGCACCGCTCTTCTGCTGCTTTAACTGATATACCATTCCCAATATCTGGATCGTGATCAGCGGTGTCATGGCTACCATTGCTACCACACCGAAAGCATCTGCGACTAAATTGCCGCCCACCGCCACACAGGCACCCTGCGCTAACGGCAGTAAAAAGGTAGCTGTCATGGGACCGCTCGCCACACCGCCGGAGTCGAAGGCGATCGCTGTGAATATCTTCGGTACAAAAAAGGATAGTCCGATCGCCACACCATAGCCCGGGATCAAAAACCATAGAATCGGGATCCCCGTCAGCACGCGGATCATCGCCAGTGCTACGGATAAGGATACGCCCACGGACAGAGAAACCCCCATGGATCTGGCAGAGATGGCACCGTCCGTCAGCTCCTCTACCTGATGATTCAGTACATAGACCGCGGGCTCCGCTTTTACGATAAAGTAACCGATCAGTGCTCCCACCGGCACCAGTACCCACCTGTAGGATCTGGCTGCCATGACCTGACCGAGGTAATTACCGGCAGGCATAAAGCCCACATTTGCGCCGGTCAGGAACAGTACCAGACCGATATAAGTATACACCAGACCGATCAGAATCTTCGCCAGTGTCTTCCCCGACAGCCGCAGGGCAAATATCTGGAACAGACCGAAAAACAATACAATGGGAAGTAATGAGAGTGCGATCTCTTTCATATAATCCGGAATCCCATGAGCAAAAAGCTGCGCCAGTTCCACGGAATCAGCGATCTCCGGGATCGACACCGGCTGGTAATCCGCATTGGTCGGCTTATAGATCAGCCCCAGCACCATGACCGCCAGGATCGGGCCGATGGAGCACAGTGCTACCAGACCGAAGCTGTCGTCCGCCGCATGGTGGTCATTACGGATGGACGCAATACCGACACCTAGAGCCATGATAAAAGGAACTGTCATGGGTCCCGTGGTCACACCTCCGGAATCAAACGCCACTGCCCGGAAGTTCTCCGGTACGAAAAATGCAAGAACGAACACTACTATGTAGAAAAAGGTCAACAATGGCGGCAGGGCCACACCGATCAACATACGCAGAAGGGCAATGACCAGGAAGATTCCAACCCCCACTGCCACTGCCAGGATCAGCGTCATGTTCGGAACCGAAGGCACCTGTGTCGCCAGCACCTGCAAGTCAGGCTCGGAAATGGTGATCACCACTCCCAACAGAAAAGATAACACTACGATCAGCAGAATGTTTTTACTCTGGGTCATTCTGGCACCCACTTTTTCTCCCATGGGGGTCATGGACATCTCCGCACCCAGGGTGAAAAACATCATACCGGCCATGACCATCACCGCCCCCACCAGAAAGCACAGCAGGATACTGGAGGTAATGGGAGCTATGGTAAAGCTTAATACGATCACGATCCCTACTACCGGCAGGACCGCCTTCAAGGATTCTGCAAATTTTTGCCGGATCTTTGGATTTAATAACTTCAATATTGGTCTTTCCTTTCTTTATGTTTTCTTTATCTTAACATGAAGCAAAGACCCGATCCTACCGTTTTTCGTGAATTTATAAAATTTTCACGGGGTCTTAACGCAATCTTTATGCAGACAGCTCCCGATCCTGCCCAGACTGCTTTTTCACAAATTTATAGGCCCAGACATCCACCACGATCACAAACAGGAAAAAGAAAACGAAGATCCAGTCCGCATCCAGAGACAATGCGGAATCATAGATACCGTGTTCGATCATCGGCATGAACACGCTGAGCTTCAGGTAGCGTTTCCTGCGTTTTTTATTGCCTGCAAGTTCTGCCTCCTTCGCCACACCGAAGAAATATCCCATGATCACGCCATCGATGGCATGGGAAGGCACGGACAGCAGGGCTCTGGTCACTGCCGTCCCAATGTCACCTTCCAGACAATACAGAACATTTTCAATGGCTGCAAATCCCAATGCCGAAGTCACGCAGTACACGATGGCATCGAATTTATAATTAAATGCCGGATGCTTCCATGCCGCCCATTTGGCCGCCTGCATCTTGCAAAGTTCCTCGATCAGTGCCACCCCGATAAAATTATCCAGGATCACGTAACACAGCGTATCTGCATCCATAAATACCAGAAATACTTCATCCAGAATGATTTCCAGTATCATGGCGGGGATCACAGACAATACACCAAACAGGAATATTTTCCACAATAATCCCCCCGGCTCCTTCTCCACCTTATCCTGTCTATAGATCCATACCACCAGTGCGATGGCCGGCAATAGTGCCAATCCTGTCAGAAACATAACCTATTCCTCTCCTGTCCACATAGACGGTCCGCCCTTTCAGGACCGCCGCCATACTACATTTTAATCTAATGTTTTTCCTGATGTCAACCTAACGAAAGTATATGTTCCTATTTTTTGTGTCTTGGATTTTCCTGAGGATACCTGCCTTTTGCCGTAGCTTTAGGGGAAAATATACCGGTTTTCATATATCCTTAACTACTTCTTTACACCTTGCATTGCAAAGTAATGGTACTATAGTTATAATAAATTTACAAAACGACTAACAATATTTCATGGAGGATCACACCGTGTTCCGATCACTTTCCGATAAAAAATCACCGCGGAAAAGCTTCCGCTTAAAACCACCCTTTACCAGACACGCCATCAGTATCCTGATCTGTGCCGCCTGCATGCTGTGCGCCACTCTTGCCTCTTTTTTATATCAGCATATAGTACCGGACAACCATGCCAATGTAGCACTGTTCTACATTCTGGCACTGGTGATCATCGCCAGATGGACGGTGGGCTACGGCTACGGCATTGCCTGCACCCTTTTTTCCGTAATAGCGATCAATTATCTGTTCACCTATCCGTATTATAAGCTTAATTTCTCACTGACCGGCTACCCTATCACCTTCCTGCTGATGAGTGGGATCACTCTGATCCTGTGTACCATGACCTCCCATATGACCATCCAGTCCGAGATGATCGCAGAGCGGGAAAAGCGGCTGGCAGAGGCCGAAATGGAAAAGATGCGTGCAAATCTACTGCGCGCCATCTCCCACGATCTGCGCACGCCGCTCACCGGCATCATCGGCAACAGCTCCCTGTTTCTGGAAAGTCAGAACGATCTAAGCTCCACCGAACAGCGTACGATCATGACCAATATCTATGAGGATTCCAACTGGCTGTTGAATATGGTGGAAAATCTGCTGTCCGTCACTCGTATCCAGGGAGACAGCTTAAGCATCAATACCACAGAGGAACCGGTGGAGGAAGTGGTGGGAGAAGCTTTGGAGAAACTGAAAAAACGCTATCCCGATGCCGCCATCCGGGTCAAGATCCCCGAGGAATTTCTGATGATCCCCATGGATGCGGTGCTGATCGAGCAGGTCACCATCAATCTGCTAGAAAACGCCATCGTTCATTCCGGAAGTATCCTGCCCATTGATTTCATCGTGGAGGATCATCCGGAGCATGTATCTTTTATTGTGAGAGACTACGGAAAAGGATTGTCGGAAGAAAAATTACAGAATCTGTTCGAGACGGGTACCTACAACAATTCCCAGAGCTCGGATTCCCGCAAGGGCATGGGTATCGGTCTATCCATCTGCAAGACCATCATCACCGCCCATCACGGAACGCTGAGTGGCCGGAATCATGCGGATGGCGCGGAATTCTGTTTCACACTGCCCAAGGTGGGAGTTGTCGCTTCAGAAAAATAAGTGTACTCTCAGCCACATAAGACAGAACTCTTGAAAATACCGGAAAGGATATGGATCACAGATATGAATAAGATCAAAGTTCTCTTAATCGAAGACGATAGAAGTATCAGTAATTTCATCACCGCTACCATGGATCGGGAAGGCTACAAGATCATGCATGCCTTAAACGGCAGAGAGGGACTTAGTCTCAGCACTTCTTTCTGCCCCAACGTGATCCTGCTAGACTTAGGGCTGCCGGACATGGACGGACTGGAAGTATTACAAAAGCTGCGCTCCTGGAGCGATGTTCCGGTGATCATCATATCTGCCCGCACCAAGGAGCAGGAGAAGGTCTCCGCTCTGGATCTGGGGGCGGATGATTATATCACGAAGCCCTTCGGCACCGGCGAGCTCATGGCAAGGATCCGCACTTCTCTGCGGCACAGCCACGCCCAGGCTCCCGGCCATGTGTATAAGGCACTGGATCTGGAGATTGATTTCGAAAAACGTCTGATCCGCCTGCGGGGCGAAGAGGTGCATCTGACCCAGATCGAATACCAGCTGCTTACACTTTTAGCGGAAAATTCCGGCAGAGTCCTGACCTACAGCTATATCATGAATGCCATCTGGGGTCCCTATATGGACAATAATAATCAGATCCTCCGGGTCAACATGGCGAACATCCGCAGAAAGCTGGAACAGAATCCTGCCCAGCCCCAGTATGTCTTCACTGAGATTGGTGTGGGCTATCGGATGCGTGAGAACGAGAACGGTGGGACTGTATAAACAGAAATACAATTCCCGACACTGCCTCCAGCAAAATGAGTACCGTCCCTCTGTCCAGTGCCTTCCAGACGCTGTCCAGGGTATCCATCCGGCCCAGAATGTCTATGTAAAAGAAATCCAGATAGATGACCGCCGGTGAGATCACACATCCCGGATGCAGTACCGTCCGCTCCATGAGCAGACGGTACATTTCCACTGCCAGAAATATTACATTCAGGGCATAGCCCGCACAAAGCTGATTGTTCAAAAACGGTCCCAGGGAGCTGAGTTCCATACCAAGGGGAACACTTCCTGCCCGGACCATTCCGAAGCTTAAATACATGATTCCAACACTCCACAATAGCATCGCAAGGGATGCTATTCCAAGTCCTCTGCTTAATTGACTGGAGGGAATCATTTTCACATCCTCTTCCTTTCCGAAATACCGGTATACAAGCCCCAGCATCGTCAGCGTCCCCGCCATGGAGATTCCGGCCACCTGGCAGGCAATATCTCTTCCCCCAAACAACCCTCTTCCGGAAAATAAACAGATCCCGATGACACAGTGATAGATCAAAAGCCCCAGCACGATCAGATACAGGATCCTCTTTTCACGATTCCGCTGCTCCTGGAGCTTTGCCAGTCTCACGACTTCCGTCACAGCCTCCTCCCGGTCTCCCGCCCGCTCTCCGGTCACAATGTCCTGAATCGGCAGTTCCAACAGATGGGACAGGGACTCCAATACGCCGATATCCGGAAAACTTTCTCCATTCTCCCACCGGGATACCGCTTTGTTGGTCACCCCTAACATCTTTCCCAGTTCACTCTGGGTATAATTTTTGCATTGTCTGGCTTCCCGGATCAGATTGCCCGTTTTCTTTTTATCCATACTAATCCCTATACCTTTCTGTACTCTACAAACTCTCAGGTGCTTTAGCACCTTTGCTTTAGCGCCTTTGCTTTAGCACCTTTGCTTTAGCACCGTATGCCGGCCGATCTGTACCCTTATGGTAACAATCCTTTGGAAAATGCGCAATCCATTGTGACGAGACTGCCTGTTTTCCGTGATTTTTGCGCAAAAAATTCCCCTCGGCGAGGGGGGGAGTATACCGAGGGGGATAGAGAGAAAAGTATTTTTGAAAGAGGCGGGTTCCTTTTTCAATTATTATAATAGCGTAATTTTTTAATATTTACTGCTGTTTTTATAGCTTGTTTATGTTGAAAGCACTGTTTTTTTGTGGTATTCTGACTGTATCAATGTCAGTAGATTTAAAACGTGAAGGAGCAGCTATGGATATCACAACGAAAAAAGGTAAACAGGGTAGAAAAAATATTGACCGGATCACCGTGGAAAAAGGCCGCAGAGGTGATTTTTCTCCCCTGCAGCCCGATCATTATCACAGCTTTTATGAAATTTTTTATCTCTGGTCGGGAAGCTGCCGTTTCCTGTTAAAAGATACAGTCTATCAGATGGAAGCCGGAGATCTGGTCTTCATCGCTCCGGGAGAACTGCATCACTCTCTGTATTCCGCCGGAGAGGTCTGCGAGATCGTGATGATCTATTTCAAGGAAGAATATCTGCATTTAACGGACCGGTCTGCCGACAGCCTCACTTCCATATCCGGGCAGGGGCTACAGCTGCATTCCTTCATGGGCAGCGTTCCCGCGGTATACCAGGAGGCGCTGCACTCCCTGCTGACCCGGATGCTCACCGAGAATTCCCGGTTCGACCGCTACTCCGAGCATTTTGAGCGTTGCTATCTGGAAGAACTTCTGCTCATGCTGATGCGGCATTCCGTCATGAATGAAAAGGAACCGGATCTGCTAAATTCCCGGGATGCGGATATCCTGCTTGCCACAAGATACATTTACAACAACTTCCGCAAGCCCCTGACACTGGAGGAAGTCTCCTCCGTGGCTTCCTTAAGCCCCACTTACTTCAGCAAGAAATTCAAATTGATCACCGGCATGGGCTTCAAGGAATATTTAAACTATGTACGGCTCAAACACGCCCAGACGGCGCTTCTTACCACCGACAGTTCCATCACGGATATTGCTCTGGAATACGGCTTCAACGACAGCAACTATTTTAAGGACCTGTTCAAAAAAGTATACGGAAAATCTCCTCGGGAATATCGGAAAAATCCGGATTGACATCGGGTTTCTTATCGACAGTCTCCTCTAAGTCTTCCTCTTCGAAATGTTCTTCCGTCTGTTTTTCGATTTTCTCTTCCAGTGCCTCCCGGATTGCATCCTGTACGCTGTCGAACTTCTCCAGAAAACTGTCCCATTCTTTGATGCTGAATTCCTGATTGCCGATCATGAATTTCGTCTCTGTATCGCCGTTCTGAAGCTTGTCGTAGATCTCCTGCATTTTCTCGCGGATCTGCTCCATGAGACTCAGATCCTCTTTTTCCGGTTCTCCGGCGGTTCCGGCCGGGTCCGTTTCCGCTGCTTTGTCCGCATCGGGCGTCTCCGAAGTTTCCTCGTTGCTGTCTACATTGTCACCGTTCTCCATATCATCCAGTTCTTTCTCCATCTCCCGGATCTTCTTATCCTTTGCCAGTGCACGCAGGATCCGGTTCACATCCTCCGGGCTGAACATACCGATGGCCTTGGACAGGGAATCGATGTTATTCCGGTTAACCAACAGGCTTCCACCGCCGGACAGCGGAATGTTGATACAGTTTTTCTCATTCGAAGTATCCCCCAGAGTCAGACGGTTATGATCATAGTCACAGACAAAGACCACACCTTCATATTCGATAACACCGTTCTCCGCCATCTCCCCATAAGGCACCTTATCCTTGCCTTCGATACGACGGTTCAGCCGCACCCCCCGCGTCACCGGCGCCAGTGCCTTGTCATTTTCCTCCGTAGCCTCCAGATTTTCCGCAAAACGATTTTCCGCATCTGACGTACTCTGCAAAACTCCCTCATTCACTCTCTTCTGTGTCTCATACACGAAAGTCCTTCCATAGCTGATTCCTGTAATTGCCATAATATCTCCCTCTCCGACAGCGATTACTGCCGCAAAAAGCGGATGGCTGCCTCTCTCAAGGCCGCCATCCGTAGCTTTTTCTCCATCCATGGTGTCTGTATTTTCCTATATGAATAATATCGACACAGCCGGGTAAAAACTTTATAGCATGATTCTCTTGTTTTTTTGTACCTTAGCGCTTTATAATAGCAGTAGCAATACCTAAAGTCAGCTTTAGATAGTTTTATACAAGGAAAGGGATTATATATGTACAGTATCGGACAGGTTTCCGCAATGACGAATTTACCGATTTCTACGTTGAGATATTATGATAAAGAGGGCTTCTTCCCGAATCTGGAGAAGCAGTCAGGAATCCGGCGGTTCAGCCAGGCCGAACTGGATGCCATCCGCATGATTGAATGTCTGAAGCGTTCCGGCCTGGAGATCAAGGACATACGACAGTTTTTCGAATGGGTAGAGGAAGGTCCTTCCACTTACCCCAACCGTAAGGCAATGTTCGAAGCCAGAAAAAAAGCTGTGGAAGAAGAAATGAAGCAGTTGGAAAAAACTCTGGATATGCTGAAATTCAAATGCTGGTATTACGAAAAGGCCATGGAGGACGGCAACGAAGACGAAATTCACGCCATGCTTCCGGATAAACTTCCCGCTGATATTCAGGCTCTGTATGATAACAGCCACGACCGGAACAACGCCTGAAACGAAGTCTTCTGCATAAATTTTCCCTCGGAAATGTATTTTCATATCGCGTAAGATATGGTACTATATTATCAGTTAGTGTATGCTAACCTTGCGTTTTCTACATAACACACACTGAATGACCATTCGGAGGGAGAATATCATGAGGGTAACAGATTTAGATGCACAGATACCTGATCAGATCGGTCATGCCTTTGGCTATTATGATTATGGAGAGGAAATCGGCATGGATTCCTTTTTCCGCAGTAAAGATGCGGTGGCAGACTATATCGCCGGATATGTGCGGATGGCATTTGCTGGCGGTATGCTTTATGGCATCCGTGAGCCTGGTAGGGGCTATATCGCCTATAAGCTGCCGGGACAGAAGCTGGGCTTTGAAGCGAGCATGGAACTTGTAAAGGCTCTTTTCCATTCTATGAGCCTGAAGGAGATCTTCCGTATGGGAGTTGCTATCTCGAAGGGCGGAACCTCTTTGGAGGATCGGATGAAAAAAGCGAAAAAGCCCTGCATCTTCGTCGGCATGGTCTGTGTCCTGGAGGCATTCCAGGGACTGGGCTATATGCGTAAGGTGATGGAGCTGGCCTACGCAGAGGGTAACCGTTTACAGGTCCCGGTGATCCTGGAGACAGATGCAAAGTCAAAATACGATAAATACAGACATCTTGGAATGCAGCTTGAAGGCATCCGTGATCTGGGAGCCTATGGAAAAATGTACGATATGATCAAATATCCGGATTAAAATGGATTAAAATCCCATCTTTGACACTTTATAGAGCAAAAAACAGCCATAACCCCAGTATTTATCAGGGGTATGGCTGTTTCCTTTTTCGCATCGATATTGTACTATTTTTGAAATTGTGTTATTTTTTCTGCATTGTTTCTTTGATAAGTGCCCGTATATCTGCCTTTGATATAAATTCATAATCCGTTCTGAATCCAAAAGCACTGTGCAATGCATCGGTCAGTTTTGTACGTTTGTAGGAGGGAATGCAGCCACTGTCTTTGGAAAGCAGGATCATATTCATGTTCCGAAGGGTTTTTAAGATTTCGCTGCAGGCGAATTCTTCCCCCAGTTTCTTCTCCAACAGCCGGTATACCAGAAGGCGGATATAAGATGTTTCTGCAAATGTTGTCCAAACGTAGTTCGGTGCAGAGCTGTTGCAGGAACAGATAGCCCACATTAAAAAGGCGCTCTTCGTCTAAAGGAATACATGCGAGAGGTGAAAAAGAGACGGTAACTTTTTCCTTTCGCTGGTTATAAAGTAAAGTTTCTTTTTCAGTTTCCTTTTGGGCCCAGTCCATCATTTCCGCTTCGTTCCCGGAAAACTGAGTCAGAAGATCATTGTACTGCCCAGCTTTTTATAGATGCGGGAAGAAGTTTTACCGTTTTCCCTGCGGTAGGACTGGGTGATATAAACATCTTTGTTGTCTTTGCTGCCAGTAATATTGATATACATTAAGAAGTCCTCCAATTAAATCAATTACAATACAGTTAGTACAAAAAAGCACATATAAATTCATAAAATTTGACAAAAAATAAGCCAGGAATGTCTTAAATAAAGGATTTATTTTAAAATGAAGAAAAAAGAAGTGTTAAACTCCCGTATCGTTATTTCCGGTTTCTCTGGCGTTCTTTTTGTCTGTCCGGGCGTTTTTGGTGTCCTGTTATACCTGCTGGGCTTTCGCGATTTGACGCTCCAATCAATGGATGGTATAGTAGTGCTGTACGATCGCGTGTTGTTGGAGATTCCGCTGTGTACATTGGAAAACTGGTAGTCTGGAGTTAGGATGCCACCGGTGTATGCCGAGAAGCTGGTGGTTAAGAAATTGGTTTCTGTAAAGAGGGAAAGAGGTTAGAGGATGCAAAAAAGTGTGATCTATTTTAAACGTACTTTACCGGAAAAGGTGATACAGTTATTAGTGTCCATTTCAAATGATGCTTTTAACAATCGTGAGGGGAAGATTGTAGGTAATAGAGAATCCACATATTGTTTATCTTACGGTGGCGATGAAAGTATGTATGGCTGTCTGCAATTAGGGATGCTGGAGTTGGAGGACAACAAAGATTTTTTAAGGTGTGTATGTGATTGGAAGTGGATTGATGAAGAATATCCGGAGGAGAATTACAGTGTATGGAGAATAATGGAAAAATCCCTAAAAGAATAGAACCGGATAGATGTCGTAAACAGTTGACTTTTAATATACCAACAGAATTGAGTTTTTGTAGGTCTGGAGCAGAAGGAGTGATATTTTATTTTTATTGATGAAAATTATGTGATTAACAGGGAAGAATTGCCTAAAGTCCTTCAAAGGGATATTGAAGAACTGGAGAGCTATTATCATAGTGGAGATTTTGTAGGATATGATTGCTGTCTGGAAACACTGGAAGCGACTGTGAAGCAGTGTTGTATACATGGCAGCATCAGTGGAAAGCAGTTAGACACTATTTTCAGGAGGTATGGATTAAGGTGATAGAAATGATAAATTTTGAAGATTGTCCTATAAATGATCGTGTATATGGTGGAGCTGCTGGAAGAAAATTAGGTGTTGTTTACGAAGGACAGAATTATATTTTGAAATTTCCCGGTAATTTGAAGGATAAGCAACTTAAAAATATAAAAATGAGTTACAGTAATGCTCCTGTTTCTGAGTATATAGGATCTCATGTATATGAATTGATAGGAATGCCTGTTCATGAAACAAAACTTGGAGTGTATAAAAACAGAGTAGTGGTAGGATGTAAGGATTTTTTATCAGAAGGAGAAAACCTAATAGAATTTGAAAAAATAAAAGTAACTTTTTTACCGCCATTTCTTGACTCTAATGGTGAAGAAACGAATGGGACCGGAACGGATCTTCAGGAAGTACTTATGACGATTCAAGAGCATCCTATGTTAAATCGTATTTCTGGAATAGAGGAACATTTTTGGAATATGTTTGTTGTGGATGCATTTATAGGCAATCCAGATCGTAATAATGCCAACTGGGGAATTATAAAAAAAACAGATGGATCCTTTTCTATTGCTCCGGTATATGATAACGGTAATTGTCTTAATAATAGATGGGATGATGAAACAATGAAAAAAGTATTGATAGATCCTGGTATTATGGAAAATGAGTCTTATAAAAGAAAAACTAATATTTTTATGATAAAAGAGCACCATGTGAAACCGTGTGAATATATTTATACCAAGCGGAATGAGAAATGCAATGAAGCTGTGAAAAGACTGGTTCCCAAGATTGATATGGAAAAAATAAAAAGTATGATTTATGAAATTCCATGTATTAGTGATGTACGGAAAAAGTTTTATACATCAATGATAAGTATGAGGTATGAAAAAGTTCTTTTGCCAACGTTTCAGGAATTAGTAAATATGCGGAGCAGAGGAATAGATATGATGTCACTTTAACTCACCCAAAACCCATGTTTTCTCCAAGCTTTTTTTCATATAATTAAGATATGGAGTGATATCACCGGTATTGTCATAATGATCTAAGGTTTTATAATACTGGTCTTTTGTTTCTGAGTATACTACTAAAGGTGGATAGTTATTGATCATCAAATAATAGTTCATAAGGGTTCTCCCTACTCTTCCATTTCCATCGGCAAATGCATGAATATTTTCAAATTTACAATGAATATATGCGGCTGTTTTTAAAATGTTATCACCCTTGTCAGAGATATTTAAAATTTCGTCACATAATTCCGCTATTTCAGCCGGAACTTCTTCTGGTAGCGCACCCTGATTTGATTTGCCAATTACATAATCATGTATTTTATAATGTCCAGGACGTTCACCTTTTTGCCAACGGTGTTCGTCATAGACCCCTTGCATAAGTTGATAATGAATTTTTTTTATAAGATCAGAGGTAATGGGGTCTTTATTTATAATTTTAGGTACAAGAAAATTATAACATTTTTTTTGATTTTCAATTTCAAAGATGGTTTGAGTATCACCACAAAAATTGATTACCTTTCCATTTTCAAAGACTTCTCTTGTAGCATGATATGTTATCTGTTGATTTTCTATTGTTCCAGAGTTATAAGCAAAAGTGATACGAAAATTGCTGAGCTGTTGATCTAATTTTTCGATGCTATCTATTTTCTTCTCCTTCCACTTGCTTATGATGTCTGTATAGTTCACAAAAATACTCCTTTCATTATTTTGTTAAATTGTAAAGTGACATCATGTCACCTCCATAGAATCATGGTGGGATATCCTACCTGATGTTATACTTAATTTCAGTATGTGTCAACTCAAAACAACAGATAATTCCGTAAAAAGAAAAGCAGATACATAGCAACAGCCACGCATCTGCTTTTCTACATTTTATTTCTGCCCCAGCTTGGAGACATTGATAACTATATTCTGTGCCTAAACACTACCTGACTTTTTAACACCGATACCGTATCCACACCGCATCACTGTCAAATTTTTTCACATCAATTAATTTTAACTTCGTCACATCATGCAGCATTACAAGTCCGTCAAACACGGCTGGCATGCCGCCTCTGCCATCGATTCCGGCTCCGCTCAACAGACTGATCTCATCAAGAAGTCCAACTTCTAAAAATGCAGTATTAATTTTCGGTCCGCCGACAATACTCATGCGCTCTACGCCAAACTGCTCTGCAAGGATTTCTGTTGCACGCGCGAGGTCTACATGCTCTTTTACGCAGGCAATCCATGAAATATTCTGTCTGTCCAGATAATCGAGATATTCCTTTGAAACCTTCTCACTGGTTACAATCAGATATGGTTTTGCCATACCTGTTGCATCCGGTCAGAGAAGTTTTCCGTTTGTATCGATGACAACTTCATAACCTGCTGTTACACGTCCACTGACTGTTATTGGTACATTAATTTCATCAAGCGTTGTATAATAATCATCTACTCCATTCTTAAAACACTATTCGGATTCCTGTTATCATTACATCTTTCCGCCATATACAGGGAATCCACTGCTTGCTCCATAACTTTCAATCTTCTTGAAATTCTTTAATACTTCCATATCCTGCGCACTGATTTCAAAATCAACCTCAGCATTTGTCTTCATATGCTCAGGATTAGCTGTCTTTGGAAGAGAAATTGCACCAAGCTGCAATGTATAGCGGATGCAAAGCTGTGGTACCGTTACTCCATACTTTTCTGCCATAGCTTTGATCTCTGGCTGATTTAAAATCTCACCGTGGGCGATGGGGGAATATGCCTCTACGGCAATCCCATTCTTCTGGCAGTACTCCATCAGTTCTAACGGTGTATTGCTGATGTGCAGCAGGATCTGGTTCACCATAGGCTTAATCTCTGCTGTCTGAAGCAGACTCTCGATGTCACCGATCTGGAAGTTGGAGATACCGATGACCTTTAATTTACCTGCTTTGTAAGCATCTTCCAGAGCTCTCCATGCGGCTCTGTTTCCCTCCACATAACGATCCTCACTCCGATTTACCTCAACCCAGGGCTGGGGAGAATGAATGATCATCATATCCAGATAGTCCAGTCCCATTTTGCTCAGTGTCTCATCAATACTCTTTGCAGCAGATTCGTAGGTCTTGTGCTCTGCTGCAACTTTTGATACAACAAAAAGTTCCTCTCTGGGTACACCGCAGGTACGGATACCTTCCCCGATACCGCGCTCATTGCCATAAGCCTGGGCGGTATCAATATGTCTGTAACCAAGTTTTACCGCTGCCTTCACGGCATCTGCCGCCTTGTCATCATCAATGAACCATGTTCCCAGTCCCAGCTGTGGAATCTTCACACCATTATTTAAAGTTAATTCATTCTGATACATTTCTTCTGCTCCTTCCATAATCTTTCTATTTGACGATCTTGCTCATTCTGCCCGAAATCTTGCATATGTCCTGTCTGCATAGTAATGTTTCATTTCGGACAGTTTTATCATAATACCTGGAGCTAACTTTAGGTCAATACTTTTTTGCTACGTCGGTAATATTTGTTCCTGCATAGTCATAAATTTTTAATTGCATCACAGAAAATGGTATGTTATACTATGAAAAATAAATCGAAACAAAAATCAGGTAGCAATGTCAGCGTGGACATCTTCGGGTGTCTGCGCTTTTTATGTTGCCGGAACGCCTGATCAGACAAAGGAGGAAAATGTATATGGTAGAGTTCATTACGAATGTGAACAGTGCCGTCAATGGATTCGTATGGGGTGTCCCCATGCTGGTACTGCTGGTAGGTACCGGTATTCTGATGACGATCCTGACAAAATTTTTCCAGTTATCCCACATCGGACACTGGTTCAAAAATACAGTAGGCGGCATCTTTCACGACAAACACGTAACAAAGCACACGGATGCTGATGATCAGTCCATCTCCCAGTTCCAGTCGCTGTGCACCGCACTGGCCGCCACAATCGGCACCGGTAATATCGTCGGGGTGGCAAGTGCTCTGGTAGCCGGTGGTCCCGGCGCCATCTTCTGGATGTGGGTTGTAGCTTTCTTCGGCATGATGACGAACTACTCGGAAAATGTACTGGGCATCTATTACCGCCGCAGGAACTCTAAAGGCGAGTGGAGTGGTGGTGCCATGTACTACTTAAAGGACGGTCTCGGCTCCTATAAGGGCTGCAAACAGGTCGGTGCCGTACTGGCTGTGCTGTTCTCTGCTTTCTGCCTGCTGGCTTCCTTCGGTATCGGCAACATGAGTCAGGTCAATTCCATTGCAGCCAACATGACTTCCGCCTTCTCCATTCCCGCTACGGTAACCGGCATCGTACTGGTGATCATCGGTGCTCTGGTCATTGTCGGCGGATTAAAAAGAATCGCAGCTGTCACTGAGAAGCTGGTTCCTTTCATGGCAATTGCTTATGTCATCGGTGCACTGGTGATCTTTTTTGCAAATATCAGTCACGTGGGTGCCGTATTCGCCGCTATTTTTAAAGGTGCATTCGGTCTGCGCGCTGTAGGCGGCGGTATCGTAGGCTCCGGAGTGAAGCTGGCTCTGACCTGGGGCATGAAGCGTGGTGTGTTCTCTAATGAAGCCGGTCTTGGTTCTTCTGTTATGGTACATTCCAGTTCCAACGTAAAAGAACCCGTGCGTCAGGGTATGTGGGGCATCTTCGAGGTATTCGCTGACACTATGGTCGTATGTACACTGACGGCTTTCGCAGTTCTGTCCTCCGGACTGATCGATCTGGATACCGGTGCCGTACTGGTGGATGTGTCCGGTTCCGCTCTGGTGGGTCAGGCTTTTGCTACCGTATTCGGCAGCTTCGGTCCCGCCTTCATCGCCATTGCGATCCTGCTGTTCGCCTTCTCTACTGTACTGGGCTGGAGTCACTACGGCTCCAAGGCCTGGGAATATTTATTCGGTACGAAATCCACCATTGTCTACAAGGTTGCATTCGTACTGATGATCTTCATCGGCTGCACCATGAACTTAGGACTTGCCTGGGATCTGTCCGATACCTTCAACGGTCTGATGGCGATTCCCAACCTGATCGGTGTCATAGCCCTGTCTCCCGTAGTAATGAAGATCACGAAAAATTACGTGGCACGTATCATTAAAAAAGAAGACGTAAAGCCCATGTTATCTGTCTTCCCCGAGATTCAGGAAGAGCAGGAAAAGGCTATGTAATTAAATTCAGGATCATACTTCTTCTCTGGTAATATTCTTCGCCCATTTACCCTCGCGGTAATGCTTAATGACCCAGGGCCATTTGACGAATTCATCCGTGCATAACAGGAAATAGACCCACAGCACCGGGAGTTTCAGTACAAATGCGGCGAAGAATCCCAGAGGGATCGCATAGCACCACATATCGATCGTATCGCAGATCAGTCCGAACTTCGTATCCCCGCCGGCACGGAATACTCCGGCGATCAGCGCCGTATTCACGGCAGCGCCCATAATATAATAAGTATTGATGAGCAGCATATATTTCAGATAATGCATGGCTGTGTCATTCAATGTAGCAAACCGTAACACAAAGGGTGTAATTGCCAGTACGATCAGGCCGCCTATAGCTCCGGCGATTACCGTCATCTTCAACATCCGGGAAGCGTAACTCTTCGACTTCTCCAGATCGCCTTGTCCCATAATATTTCCCAGCAATATGCCACCTGCACTGGCAATGGCAAAGCAGAACACCGTACCGATATTGCGCACTACGACCACCAGTGAATTAGCAGCCACCGCATCTGTTCCCAGATGCCCAAGGATCACGGAATACATGGAAAACGCCACACTCCAGGACACATCGTTTCCCAGTGCGGGCAGAGACAGACGCATGAAATCTTGTGTCAGCACCTTACTGTGAACGAACAAGTACTTCGGATGCAGTTTTACATTTTTGCTCAAGGAAGATACAATGACGCATGCCACCAGTTCCACCAGTCGGGACAGGGCTGTGGCAATGGCGACACCGGTAACTCCCAGCTTTGGCATGCCGAACAGTCCGAAGATAAATGTGGCATTCAGAATGACATTCAATACGAAAGCCAGCATATTCAACGCCATACTGACCGTCACACGGCCTACGCTTCGCAGGATGGCTAGATATACTTCCGTGATGCCCCAGCACAGGTATGTGATGCCCATGATCCGCAGATAAGAGGCACCGATGGTGATCAGCTCCTGATCAGGAGTAAAGAGAAGCATCATCTTCTGAGGGAGGAAAAATGCAATCAGCGCAACAATACCTGAGATTGCCATAGAGAAACGAAGTGTGATTCCTTCTACAGTATGAATTGCTTCCAGGTTCCCCTTTCCATAATATTGGGCGCACAAGAGAGTGGCTCCCGTCCCCAGTCCGTAATATACCATAAACAGGACATTCGAAAAATTTGACGCCAGGGATACTGCAGATATTGCGGACTGTCCCACATAGTTTAACATAATGACATCCGCGGAATTTACCGCTGCACTGAGCAGATTCTGTATAATGATCGGGATGGTCAGTTTGAACATCTGCCTGTAAAAATCGTCTTTTTTCATTGCATCTATTTTCATGGTATTCCTCGCAATTTTGTGTTTTTTATTCTCTACATGCCTAATTTCGTTTTTCGCTACCTACGCATGTGTTTTTCCTGCCGGCATACATACCTGATTTCGTTTTTCGCTTTCTACGCATGTGTTTTCCCTGCCGGCATACATACCTAATTTCTTTTTTTAGTTTCTACGCATGTGTTTTCCCTGCTGGCATACATACCTGATTTCGTTTTTCGTTTCCTGCGCATGTGTTTCTTTGACAATTATACATACTCAAATCTTTTTTTCAAGCTTTATGCATGTATTTCATAACATTATTACCTTAAATAATAAAAATCCGGGAAAGGAACTGTCCCAGATTTCAGGCTGTAGACAAAGCGCCTTCCTGCGAGGGAGCTTTTCTTGTGTCATGACTGCAAAAATTATGTACTTACAAGCATATAAGAAGTAGTGAACTTTATAAAATACAAGTTTGACATTTTATAAAAGTAATGTTATCATAATTTTAGAAAAGGTGCTACTGATGACGGTTCACCTGATTTATATGAGAAAAAATGACTGCTCAACTTGTCAGGTTAGGGGCGGTCATTTTTTTGTGGTCTTATCACTATTAGAACCAATCGAATAGCCAAGACCCAAACAGGTTAAGCAGAGACTAATCACTGCAATCAAGTCACCGATTGTTAGCATAAGCAGAGTCCTCCTTTCCAAGATTTCCCATATGGGATGATCTATGTAATCAGAGCTATCAACTCTCCGCAAAAAGTGAACCGCCATTCACGTCAACGTGAAGTAGCACCTTAAGGCTAACGCCCATATACATTATATAGAACATTCGTTCTGCTTGTCAACTTATTTATTGTTAGTATTCCTTTTCCTATTTCTGTACAGTAAATTCTATAGGAGATGCCACCTTGCTGTAGATGTCCCATTCTTTTATATACTCCTCTTCGGTGCTTTCCACAGTCTGTCCCTGATCGTCCAGCCGGTAATAAGTCGCATTACCGTTCTCGTCATAGACTTCCGTATTGGAACGGGCAAGTCCCAGCTTTCCGTTGGCAGCATCGATGGTGTACACCTCAATGCTGTGCCCTGAGGTCACGTAGATTCCATCTGCACCACTGCTTAGCGGATATGCCGTTCCGCCGCTCTCTAAGCTACCCAGCTTCTCCGGCGCTGCATCCGCTCCCACACGGTAGACATCACAGGAGATTGCATAGGTATGATCTCCGTCCTGATAGGATCCATCCGATACCAGGAAAATGGATGTACCGTCCATTTCCATCTGTGCATAAGCAACATACCCTTTTGCGGCAAAGAAACCGCTGTAGGAACTGTTCTCCACATAGATCCAAGTGGTATTCTCCTGCTTTGCGGTGTCCAGTCCCGCCGCAAGCGACTCCTGTTGTGCTGCAAGTGATTCCTTCAGTTGTTCCACCTCTTCCTGTTTTGCAGCCGCCTGCTCCAGCGCCGCATCAGCTTCGCTGCTCCCCGCTTCGTTGGTCAAAACAACTGTCGTTCCGTCCTTCGGATTCGTCAGAAAACATACCGCCACGATCACGCATACCACGACTGCCGCCAGCAGGATCCAAAAGGACGGTTTCTTATAATTCAATACTTCTTTCACTCTCTTTTTCACCCCTACTTCCCCAAAGGCAAGCGGACATACCGTCACCAACCGCCTTTGCATACTACAGGAAAGCAGTGCATAGGAGTAGCTTTTACGTTCTTCCAGCGTAAGGTCTCTCACCGCGCTTTCATCACATGCCAGTTCCAGATCCCGGCAGAACAGAATATATGCCACCCAGACAAACGGATTGTACCAGTGGATCATAAGGAGTACAAAACCGAGCGGTTTCCACCACTGGTCGCCCCGGCGCAGATGTGCCTGTTCATGAGCGATGACATAGGGAAGCTGTGCTTCCTCCATGCCGGAGGACAGATAGATCTTAGGTCGGAACAGCCCCAGAATAAACGGAGACTTCACCTGATCGCAAATCCAAAGATTGTCCCGCAGCCATATCGCCTCACTTACCTGTCTTCGTACCCGCAGATAACTGTATACGGCATACCCAAGCATTACGAGCACACCGATCAACCATAGAATGCTTCCCACAGACAGAATCTGCTGGAACAGTTCGCCTCCAAAGCCTGTTGCCACTGTCCCGGCACCTGTCGGGATTCCTGTCAGCCCTGCTGCCCCGGCGCCTTCAATCACATTTTGTGTAGGATTACCCACTATGACCGGTGTCTGTGCAAGCGTCAGATCCGCCGCACTGCCGTAGCGATTCTGCATCCGGAAGACTCCCGGCATCAGGCTGAACCGGCTCTCCGGCACATAAGGACACACCAGTCGTAAGGCTGCAAATCCCCACAGCACACAGTTCACCCACTTCGGTGCCTGTCTTAACAGAAGTCTGAGAAACAATACGATCAGGATCAGCCATGCCGCGCCGATGCTCATCGTAAGTAATGTTACAAAAATACGAATCATTCTATTCTCCATTCCAACACCAATCGTCAATATAAGTACCAACGAAAAACGTGTTTTTCCGTGTAAAACTTAGAACTTCTTTACGATAGAGCCCTTGCTCTGAGTGATTAGAAGTTCTTTTCACACTGCTCCCCCTTCCGCTTCATCGATCATCTTGCGGATCTTCGCCGCCTCCTCTGCGGTAAGCGACCGGTCTTTTGTAAAGGCCGCAAGAAACGCAGGCAGAGACCCTTCAAAGGTATCCTCCACAAACTGTCTGCTCTGCATCGCATAGAACTCTTCTCTGGAGATCAGGGAAGTCACCGTCCCGTTGTCATTGCGAAACAGACCCTTGTCACACAGTCTGCGCAGTACATTATGCGCCGTGGTGCGTTTCCAGTGAAATGCTTCCTCCGTCAGCTTTACCAGTTCCGAAGAAGACACCGGTTCATGCTCCCAGATCATATCCGCATATCGTGCCTCGATCACACCCAACTGAATTTCTGCCATGTTGTTTCCTCCTATTACTGTTTTCCTGATTGCATAGATTTCTTTTGATCTTCTTATTTTACTTTTGCAAAAGTAGAGAGACCACATGTTGTGGTCTAATTATAGACTACAGCATGTGGTCTCCATTGTCAAGCATATCTTCTATCAAAAATTACCGCTGGATATCATATGTTTCCGGCCAGCCTGCCCGTTCTCCCCTCTCGATCTCCCTCTGGATCCGCTCGTAGATATACAGGTTTTTGTGTTCCAGATCGATCAGCTGCAACAATTCCTCATCCGTCAGCGACCGTTCCGGGTAGTAAAACTGTGCGTCTGCAATACAGTAAACAAGTTCCTGTCCGTCATATTCTTCCGGGAATGTGATCACTGCAATGGTTGTCTCTGTATAGGCATTTTCCTGTTCGTACTTTTCCGTCCACTCTTCATAACGGGTCTGTTCCTCCGGTGTCAGGTCACGGCTGTCCCCTCCCCAGACATCCACAGGCGCGGAAGAAAGCATTGCATACAGTTCATCGATTTCCGCATCTGACATCTGTTCATAACGATCAAAATAGGACACCTCAGAATATTTCTGCTGCCATATTTTCTCCTGTATGCTGTAATCCAGCTTATGCACATATTCGATAACTTCCAGCCATTCCTCTTCGGTAACAGTGGTACTCGGCAGATAGATGAGACAGCCGTATTCTTCCTCGGGGGTGCTCCGAACGGCTACACCTGTGCCGGAATAGTTCTCTTCTTCGGCTAATTCATGAAGCTGTCCCGCAGGATATTTGCCATCCTCTTCATATTCCCGGGTCAGCTGCTCATATACACTCTGTTCTCTTGCCGTCAGTTCTCTGTTAAATTCCGCCTGAACACTGCCTTGTCCTGCCACCATCTCCAAGTGTCCCAATTCTTCCGTCCCGATGTCAGTCATGCGCTCTGCCAGATAGCGGCGGTATCCCATGATTCCGGCGGCGGTGGCGGATACTGCTGTGACAGAAAGTATCACCACAGCTAACAGGATGCCTGCTGCGCGGGGGAATCTCTTGCCCGTCAATTGTTTTTCCTGCGCTGCCTGTTGTCTGATCTGTACATAGGCTGCATCCGCCCTATCCAGTACGATCTGTGGAAGTTCTATCTCTATTTCATTCATCGGTCTCATTTTCTTCCGCCTCCTTCCTCTGTCTCCGCATAATATCTCGCCAACTGCTCCCGCCCTCTGGCGAGCCTTGTGCGCACCGTACTGTCGGGCAGCTACAGTAATTTTCCGATCTCTGCTGTCCGCAGTCCTTCCGCATAGAACAGTACTACGATCAGGCGATATTTTTCATCCAGTCCCCACAGGGCTTCCTTCCATTCCAAATTTGCCTCTGCCTCCACTGTATCCTTCGCTGCCTGTTCCGGCAGTTCTTCCACACAGATCATCCGTCTCCCTGAGCGCAGGATATCCTTGCATTTATTGATCAGAATACGGATCATCCAGGTCTTGAAATACCGGTTTTTCTGTAATGTATCTATTTTCTCCCAAACGGTGAGAATCGTCTCCTGTATGGCATCCGCAATATCCGCATCCTGCGGTAGGATCGCGCTGGCTGTCCGGTACATGTCCTTCTCATGAAGCTGCATCAGCTCCGTGAAAGCATCTGGATCCCGTTTTTTTGCCCTGCGCACCAATTGTTCTATCTCTCCCATGTGCCTCGTCCTTTCTTCCTCATAAGTATACGTCTTATGACTATTAGACGGAAGAGTCTGTGAAAATGTCCCAGGGATAAATAACAAAATCTAATTTTTACCTTAGAAAAAACTTTTCAGCCTATTCCGGGTCAAAGTTCTATTTTGCTATATATAGTCCATTTAATTTTCTTTTTATTCCTCTGACTACTAAATATGGTATTGTGCACTTTTTTGTTGTGGAATTGTATACGAAATATTAGAATTGAAACGCACTACTCTGCATGATACACTTTTTGAGAAGCAACCGTGTTGCAAGGTGGTAGCCTCCCGGCTTATAGCTTTTAATGAGAAGGGAGGTGGTGCTAATGAATATGTATGAAGTATTAAACCTGTTATTTTTAGGTGGTACATTTCTCATTGCGCTGCTTGCCTACATAGACAGTAGGGTAAACAAGCGAAAATAAATAAACCTACCTTGTCACTTGGCCAGTACAGGTAGGTTTACTAAACAATTACCGGGAGGCTAACCACTTGTGGGCGGTTGCTTCTCTTTATGTCTTGATTATAATATCTTTCTTTCTTTCTTTCAAGCCTTAGTTTTAAAAATTATTTTCTCACCACTTACGGTCTCTGTCCCATAGCACCTTCCAGTGTCAGGGTCTCACCGCTCATATACTTGAAGTCGGGAGAAGCCAGCTGTACGCAGACGCGGCCGATCTCCTTCTCCACGTCGCCGTAATGTCCCATAGGAGGCATCTTGACGTTTGCCTTGAAAGCATCGGGATATGCCTGCTCGAATTTCTCCAGCTGTGCGGTCCATGCCAGAGGACATACAACGTTGACATTGATGCCATCGGGACCCCACTCGGTAGCTGCGACTCTGGTCAGTCCGCGGATACCTTCCTTGGCCGCCGCATAAGCGCACTGTCCGAAATTACCGAAGAGACCTGCTCCGGAGGCAAAGTTAATAACAGAACCCTTGGTCTCCTTCAGGTAAGGATAGCAAGCCTTCATATAGTAGAATGCTGCATACAGACCGGAATATACCGCCAGGTCAAACTGCTCGGTGGTATGATCTGCGATGGTTACGCCGGAAGCGGAAGCCTGGGCATTGTTGATCAGTACATCGATCCTTCCGAAAGTGTCAATCGCCTGCTTCACCACATTCTGTACGATTGCTTCATTGTCTGAACCAGCGCTGACATCTGCCTGTACGGGAAGTACCTTGATACCGTACTTTGCCTCCAGTTCTTCCTTCGCATCCGTCAGCTTCTGTACATTGCGTCCGGTCAGTACAAGGTTCGCACCCTCTTTGGCATACGCCGTTGCGATACCGTAACCGATGGAACCGCACTCCCCATTACTTAAGACCGCTCTTCCTCCGCCGGTGATGATTGCTGTCTTTCCTGTTAAAAATCCCATAAAATACCCTCCCTTTCTTGTTTTTATCTATTTCCTTACTTTTAATTCATTATAGCATAATTATAAGCGCTTTACCTGAGAAAAATACTCACCAATATTCCTATGATTCCGCCAATAATGAAAGTAGCAGGAATGCCGTACGCATCCTTTTTTGTCATCCGATCCCACTCAATCCGCGAAGGTGTCATCTTCGTATGGCACATACTCTGATAGCAGAGATAAATATGTCTCCAACGACACAGATACCCCACCAGATTATAGATTCCATCCAATAATATTCCCACTGCCAGTACAAACAGCATTGTAATTCTCCCCCGGTAGAAGTCTGCCAGCGCTCCTGCTATCAGAATCAATACCGGATAGCCATAACGATCCAAATATGCCAGAATGTACATTACTGTCGTAGAATAACTGCGCTCCGGCTTCTTCTCAACGATCACTGCCGTGCACCCCCAGTCGCTCTGCCTCCTGCAGGAACCTGACTTCGATCTCTCCCGGCGTATGCTCCGCCAGATCCGGTACGGAAAAAAATTTCGGCACTTCTCTGTTCTCTTCGCCATGAAGCAATGTCTTCAGTTCCAGTTCCAGAATCTTATCGTCAATCTGTTTCCAGCGGCGGTTCTCCTCTTCCGTCAGATCATCCAGATCGAAATGTGTGAGAATTGTTCCCATGATCTTACTTTCAATCTCCAGATAATTGGTCAGATAGATTTTCACCGGGCGGATGATATCCGATATATATCCCTCGCTGGCATCATGGAGCAGACAGGCGAGCTGCTGCCTCTTAGACCACCCTCTGGCTTTCGCTTCCGCAGCACAGTTGAGCGAATGCTGTCCCACCGAATAAAAATAGGTCAGCTGTCCGCCTCCCCGGCATAATAAGCTCAAAGCATGGGCGATATCTTCGATATAGACATCCCCCGGTGTCATCTGCATGGGATCAAACTTTCTGCCAGAATATGTAGTCATGGTGTTCATAAGTGTCGCTCCTTATTTCTCCGCGCGGATCAGGTTCTTATAGAATCTGACTGCTCCGGGCAGACAGTTATACTCAATATTCTCATTCAGTCCGTGCATGCCCTTCATCTGCTCCGGACCATAGACTACCGGTGCGAAGCGGATGCAGTTCTTGCAGATCGGCTGGTAAAACTGTGCATCGGTCGCGCCCGTCATCACATAAGGACTGGAGGGCAGTCCCGGGAAAGTATCTGCGATGGTCTGCTCCACCAGATGGAATGCTTCTCCGTGAATATCCACAGGCGGCGTATAATCATTAGCATGCAGCACTTCGGTCTCCAGACCGTATTTACCTGCTACTTTTTTGATGATCTCCAGGCTCTCTTTTTCCCCCTGATGAGGAATAAAACGCATGTTAGCGCCCACATAGGCTTCCTGAGGCAACACATTATAGGCATCGGAACCCTTCTGCACCGTGAAAGCGATCGTCGTCTTAAGCATTGCACCTGCCTGGGCACTGATCGCAGGCATGACTGCTTTTAATACCGGTCCGAACAGCCACACATTACCGAATACCAGCTTCATTCCAAATCCGGCATAGGGAGCCAGTTCTGTGAACATCGCCGATACCTCCGGCAGCAGCTTTTTCCGGAACGGGGAATGCGTCTCCACCTCATTGACAAAAGCGGATAATCTGGCAATGGGAGTTCCCTTCGACGGTGCGCTGGCATGACCACCGTTGCTCCGTGCGGTGAACTTCACATCTGCCTTGCCCTTTTCAAATACGCCTACCATTGCAAAATTGCCATGGATGCCGCCGATGGGTTCGGTGATGATCGCACCGCCCTCATCACATACCAGGAAAAGTTCGATCCCTCTGCGCTGCAGCTCCGCAACTATCTTCGGTGCACCGTCACCGCCCCACTCTTCCGTGCAGGAGCTTGCCAGATAGACATCGGTGGGCGGGATGAACCCTTCCGACAGGAGTTCTTCCACCGCCTGGAAAAATGCCATTACAGAGGCTTTGGTATCGGATGCGCCTCTGCCCCATACTTTTCCTTCTGCGATATCTCCGGAAAAAGGTGCATGAATCCATTCACCCTCCGCCGGCACCACATCCTGGTGGCTCATGAGCAGGATCGGTTTCTCAGAGCTTTTTCCTTTCCAGTAAAATAACAGATTCCCATCGATCTCTGTCTTCTCCAGCTTCTCATGTACCAGAGGGAACAGTTCCTCCAGCACCTTATGGAAGCCTAAGAATTTCTCCACCTCTGCCACGTTGGCATAGGAGGTGGTGTCATATTGGATCATTTTCGACAGCTTCTCTGCCAGTGCCAGCGCTTCCTCCTCCGGTTCGTCTGCCACATAAGTCGAAGTCTTCGACGGCATCAATAAGGTACGGAGCACTGCGATCAACAGTAACAATACGATCACAGCCAACACTGCAAGAAGTATCAAACCTATGTATTTCATATCTCTCCTCTTTTCTTAATTATTCTTCTGTCGTTTTCTGTGTATTCTTTTTCCGGAACAGCAGATATGCCACACCAATGGCAATCGCGCCGGAAGGAACGATCATAAAGCTGGTAGATCCGATCAGTGACGGTACCAGAATGAATAACAGGCTCATGAGGATCAGCGGCAATGCGGCGATCTTCATATTTTTCCGATAATATTTGTACGCCATGGCACCGAACAGCGCCGGAACCACATTTTCAAAAGCCGGCTGCAATACTTCGCTCTGCAGCACGGGCTGCAGCGGCACCATCAATAACACGCCCAGCGCCAGGACGAGGATTGTCACCAGGGAAGATGTGGCGATGGAGATCGTGGAGATGATCTCATTTTCCGGGGTTCCTGTCTTCGCTCCTACCATGTCTCTCGCATTGACCGCGCAGGGGATCTTCATATTGATCAGGTTACCGGTGATAAATGCCAGGTATCCGCCGCCGGCTCCCAGCATCGGTGTGTAGATCAAAAACTCCGCGATGCTGCTGACCAGCCATACGATTCCCACAGAGAGGAACCCCTTGCCGACAGCCCCCAGATCCGGATACGCACCTAAAAGCTTACCGATGAGAAACGGTGCTCCCACTAACATCACCAGCGTAATGATACTCACAGTCCGCCCGATGACATGTGTTTTCTTCGTGTAGGCCTGCCAGGTATCCGGAGTCTGCCCGGTCTGTTCCTTTGTTGCTTCTCCATTATTCAGTTCTGTATTATCTATTGTTATGCTATCCGCTTTCATGTTATCTGCTCTCGTACTATCTGCCTTCATACTATCTGCCTTCATGCTATCTGTTCTCATATTGATATTCCTTTCCGTTTCGGAGATACGCTCCCCGGTACTATGTAGGTTGTTCTGTCAGTCGTTACAGCAACCCCACCAGCACCGCTGCCGTCATACCGATGATCATGCTTCCGGCAATGGAAAAGCTGTCCACCCAGGCTTTTCCTTTTTTCTCAATGAGGTATACAAACCCTGCCATCACCAGTGCCGATACCGCCATTACCACTAACGGAATGTAATCTCCGTGAAACGTAAGCAATCCGTTCTCCGATATAAAACCGCCGAGATATCTTCCGATGTAGGTGCTGACCAGTCCGATGAACATGGCAGTCATTGCCATATCTCCGAAACCAGGCTTGCCGGATTTTTTATTCGAGGTCAGCTTCTGTGTATATTTTTTATTCAGGAAAATAGACAATGCCATGCCCCAGATAATGCAGATGCTCATGAGCAGTGCGATCGTGGAAAATGCCTGCGGTGTCATTTCCGCAGCAGACAATGTGCTCATTCCCACCTGCTCCGCTGCTGCCTGCGCCACCTGGGTCTCATAATGCAGTGCACCGATCACGGACAATCGAAGCCACGGCCAGGGTGTTCCCAGACTTCCCGACAGGGCGATGACACCCAGTAGGATCCCCACACTGGGTAACAGGGAAAAGGTCGCACTGGAGATGATCGTACGCTTCATTTTCGTGGTATCCATACCGAGTGCCTGCCCGGCGCGGTATGCCCTCACCAGAAAAATCACACAGACCACCGCCACAAAAGCAATGATCCCTCCACAGATCAGGTACATCGGTACACTGTTTAACTGACTTAAGATTGACATGTCTCTTCCTCCTTCAGAATCTCTCTGATCTTATCTTCCTGTAAATGCTCTCCGATGACGATCAGCACCTCCTGCCCCACTGCGACAGACTGCATCGTATGACTGTCCGGTGTAGCATTCAATTCCATCCATTGTCCTGCTCCGTTTTTCACAAAGCCCTTGATACGGAATACTTCTCCGCAGGACTTGTCGGCAAACAGTCTGGGCACCGCCCGTTCCAAAGCCTCCGGCTTAATCTTCTCTTCCATGAAAAATAAAGAGTCGAAGCTCTGTCCATTCTCTAAATCCATCTTGCGGTAACTTTCCAGACAATAACCGCATTGGGATACTTCCTCTAAATCTTCTTTTGTCAGATCCGTGAGATTTTTCTGTAAGATGTCCTTCTTAGTGTCGATTCTCCGGTCACAGCGGATCTGTTCCAGTGCCCGGTTGAGATGTGCCACCGTGTCCTCACACTGTTCCCTGGTGGCTGCATCCGCATGGCTCAGGATCACTTTTCCGGCATTGGCAGCCTCCGATGCCAGCAGATAGTCCGCCTGCTGTGAGAGATTATTCTCCAATCTTGCATCCAGTATGGCGATGACATTGCCGATCTCATACCACTGGTCCAGTGGCTCCTCCCGAAGTACATCAAAAAACTCATCTACATCATAGATTCCCGACGGCTCCACCAGCACCCTGTCATAACCACACATTCGCATGGAGATCAGCTTCGTACGGAAACGCCTCCTATGGCTCTCCGCATCGCATCCTCCGGCGATCATCTCCAGTTCGCACTGATCTCCCCTGAGTTCGTGGAGCATCAGCATATCCACGTTGATGGCACCGAAATCATTTTCCAGAATACCGATATGCAGTCCCTGATCCATGAGATATTCCGCATATTTTTTCAGAAAAGTAGTCTTTCCGGATCCCAGGAAGCCTGTGATCAGATCGATTGTTACCATATATCGTCTTTCCTCTCTGTTTCATTGATTTGCATAGTGATCACTTCTATAATTCTTTCTCATAACACCAGTAGGAATGCCCGAAAAGCTCACATTCCCCTGCCGTGGTAAAATGCAATTTTTCATAAGAGCGTAATGCTTTCACATTGTCCTTTGCCACTAAAATGTGTACCGCCTTATAACCCTGTGATTTCAATTCCGCCATAGCTTCCTGCAGCAGGATCCTGGCAATGCCGCGATTCTGATATTCTGCTGCCACTCCCAGTCTGGACAGCTCTGCCACCGGGGTAAGATCCTCTGACCAACAGGACAGTGCCTCCACTTCCGGGTCATCGTCTATGGAAATTGTGCCTATTAATCGTTCTCTCTCATCAGGTTCCGGCATTCTCTCATGCAGGCAAAACAATGCATTTCTCGACAGGTCAAATTCCACTTCCCGTTCTGTGGGATAATTTTCTGTCCAGACACAATATTCGGTTCCGATCAGGGAACGGTATAACTGCAGGATTTCTTCTGCTTCTTCTCTGCGTGCCCTGCGAAATTCCATGTTGCCGTTCATGCTGTCTTATCCTCTCTCATCTTTTTCATAATCTGCAATTTTGCATCCTTTTTTGTTTCCTGTATTTTCGTGCTTCCATATGTTGTGCAGATATCATTCTATTTACATCTTCAACGTCTTCAGATATTCCTTCTGTTCCGGTGTTATACGGTAGCTTTCCCGTGCTTTCTGAATCGTCTTATTGTGTGTCCAGGTATCCAACCGTTGATCCTCTATATAACCGATTGTGGCATCCCATTGCTTTGCCAGTGCCGTGGCATAGAACCACGCGATCATCATGTTCACATAATATTCCTCGGAATGTACCGTTGCCGGGATCTCCAGATATTCCACCCGGAAATCCTCATCCAGGAAATGTGTCATCAGCATTTCCATTCCGAAGCGGCAAGTATAGGGGTGGTCCGAAGCTGTCCATTCTCTTATTTTGTCTATGAGTTTGTCTTTGTTTTTGCGAAACACCTTTGGTGAAAAAATATCACACACCGCCCAGTTATCCACATAAGGCAGAAAGCGCTCCACTTCTTTTACACAGACTTCGTAATCTTTAATCTCCGCCACCAGCAACGCATGCAAAATATTTTCATCATAATAAGTGTGCGGCAGCTGTTTCAGAAACTCTACGCTCTCCGGATCCTTTCCATACTCTTTCGTAAGCTTACGAATTGCGGGAATGCGGACTCCGATAATCGTCTCCACAGGAATCGTCGGGATTAATTTGCTCTGGAAATCACGGTAACCTTTATCTTGCAATTGAAATAATAATTCCTGTGCTTTCATACAATTTTCTCCTCAAAATGCCTGCTTTCTGTTTATTGTACCACAAGCATAGAAGATATGCAAAACAGTCATGGATGGAAATTGAGAGTGATGCGGCGAACGCCCGCCTGTGCCCTTCTTCCGCCTCAGCGTGGGCACAGGAGATAGGAACAAGCTAGTCTGTACCCTTCTTCCGCCTCAACGTGAATAGTTTGTGGGTATACCCTGTCAATGTTTCCTTGGTTTTAATAACTGGTAATCCATCTTTTTCTGAACATAATTCCTTATAAGTCTCTATAGATAATAATGGAACCCTAATAATAAACGTCTTTCCTACTTCATATGGCATCATATCAATTCCTCCTAATTTGCTTTTACTTTATTTCGTAACTCTTTTATTACTCCGACACTTGAATCAAATACTTAAAAGTTCTATTACCAAAACATAATAATCTTTTTCACATAA
>OHTY01000011.1_pt1 | contig 108299 bp, 102 predicted proteins | sample 1579061 | NCBI WGS metagenome assembly OHTY01 (sample SAMEA3879520, study PRJEB24766) | human gut metagenome | biome: human-associated habitat; feature: feces | place: USA | collected 1985/1987 | reverse complement strand
CAGCGGACCGGACACTGGCTGTTCGGAAACGTCAGAGGTCGCCGTGATATCGCCAATGGTTTCCAGCGAAGTGATCATAAAGACCAGCATCAGCGGCAGCAGCAGACTCCATTCAATGCCAAGACCGTAATAGAGCGGCGTTGGCACCATAATCAGTTCTTGCGTCATAGGTTCGTTGCTTTCTGGCAACATGCCCATAAACCACGCCAGCGCATATCCGGCCGCCATCGCAATTACCAGTGAGGCCACGCGTAAGTAAGGGTTACGTTGACGGTTAAGCAGGATAATTAAGGCTAAGACCACGCCTGCCAGCAGCAGATTTTTCGGTGCGCCGAAGGTGTTATCGCTCATGGCTGCGTAACCGCCGCCAATGGACGTTAACCCAACCTGAATTAGCGACAGGCCGATAATCATCACCACCACGCCGGAAACCAGCGGGGTAATGATACGGCGCGCCAGGTGCAGGATCCGGGAGAGGACCATTTCGGTGCAGCTGGCCAGCATCAGGGTGCCGAAGAGGGCGGCCATCATGGTGGGGACGTCGGCGCCGCCGGTTTTCAAGGCGGTACCGCCCATGATCAGCGGGGCGACAAAGTTGAAGCTGGTGCCCTGGATGGAGAGCAGTCCGGAGCCGACCGGGCCCCAGGCTTTGATCTGAATAATAGAGGCGACGCCGGAGGCGAACAGCGACATGCTGATGATATGTTGGGTATCTTGCGCCGGGAGACCGAGAGCCTGGCAGATTAACAGCGCCGGGGTGATCACCGCGACAAACATCGCCAGCAGGTGCTGGAAGGCGGCGAACAGGGTTTGCGGTAGCGGCGGGCGATCTTCGAGGCGGTAGATTAATTCGCTGGCTGGTTTATGCGCAACCGGTTGCGCATTTTCTGACTCTGCGGTGTTAACGGACATCACAAGCAATCCCAAGGTGGCAAAGCGGGAATTTTATCGGACTGTAGACCAAAAGCAAACGTTTGCCAGCGTTTGCTCATAAAAATTTATACCGTGAATATGCGCAACGAGGTAATTAACATTTTGTATGCTAAATCGCATCATTAAGGATACAAAATATCTTTTTCTGTCAATTTTTCCGCCGTTCTGCGTAAAATCCCCCTCTGACTCCTCATGATGAGAAGCTAAAGACACCAGGAATATCGTCGCGTGTGAATGGATCATGCGCCCATAAGGAGCTTTTTATGTTTCATCTCGATACCTTATCGACGCTCGTTGCCGCAACGCTCGTGCTGTTACTCGGCAGAAAACTCGTACAAACCGTTCCCTTCCTTAAGAAATACACTATTCCTGAACCCGTTGCCGGCGGTCTGCTGGTGGCGCTGGCGCTGCTGGCGCTGAAAAAAAGCATGGATATCGAAATTGATTTCGATATGAGTCTGAAAGATCCGCTGATGCTGGCGTTCTTCGCCACCATCGGTCTTAACGCCAACCTCGCCAGCCTGCGGGCCGGCGGCAAGGTGCTGGGCACTTTCCTGATCGTGGTGGTTGGCCTGCTGCTGCTGCAGAACGCCCTCGGTATCGGCATGGCGACGCTGCTGGGGCTGGATCCGCTAATGGGTCTGCTGGCCGGGTCGATTACCTTATCCGGCGGCCACGGCACCGGGGCGGCGTGGAGTAAGCTGTTCGTTGAGCGCTACGGTTTTGCCAACGCCACCGAGGTGGCGATGGCCTGCGCGACTTTCGGCCTGGTGCTGGGCGGCCTGATCGGCGGCCCGGTGGCGCGTTATCTGGTGAAGCACTCTTCCTCACCGGACGGGACACCGGACGATCAGGTGGCGCCAACCGCCTTTGAAAAGCCGGACGTGGGGCGGGTGATCACCTCGCTGGTGCTGATCGAAAGTATCGCCCTGATCGCCATCTGTCTGACGCTGGGCAAGGTGGTTGCGCAACTGCTGGCGGGGAGCGTCTTCGAGCTGCCGACCTTCGTCTGCGTGCTGTTTATCGGCGTGATCCTCAGCAACAGCCTGGCGCTGGCGGGGTTGTATCGGGTGTTCGATCGCGCGGTATCGGTGTTGGGCAACGTCAGCCTGTCGCTGTTCCTCGCCATGGCGCTGATGAGCCTCAAGCTGTGGGAGTTGGCCTCGCTGGCGCTGCCGATGATTATTATCCTGGCGGTGCAGGCGCTGGCGATGGCGCTGTATGCGGTGTTCGTCACCTATCGGATGATGGGCAAAAACTACGATGCCGCGGTGCTGGCAGCCGGGCATTGCGGGTTTGGCCTGGGGGCAACGCCGACGGCGATCGCCAATATGCAGGCGATTACCGACCGTTTCGGGCCATCGCATATGGCCTTCCTGGTAGTGCCGATGGTGGGGGCGTTCTTTATCGATATCGTCAACGCGCTGGTGATTAAGCTGTACCTGCTGCTGCCGATTTTTGGTTGATAAAAAACCCGGAGGCGGTGCTGCGCACCTGTCCGGGCTACAAGATCGTGCTGTTTGGGGTTTTGTAGCCCGGCTAAGGCGTTTACGCCGCAAGCCGGGAATAACTTCACAATCTTACGCTTCGTCGTGCTCTTCCCACGCTAACGCGCGTTTCACCGCTTTCTTCCAGCCGCTGTAACGATAGTTACGCTCAGTAGTTTCAATACCCGGGCGGAATTCGCGCTCAATCACCGCTTTCTCCTGCAGTTCATCCAGATTCTGCCAGAAACCGACCGCCAGACCGGCCAGATAGGCCGCGCCCAGCGCCGTCACTTCGCGTACTTCCGGACGCTCGACACGGGTGCCGAGGATATCGGACTGGAACTGCATCAGGAAGTTGTTAGCCACCGCGCCGCCGTCTACGCGCAGGGCGTGCAGACGAATGCCGGAGTCAGCCTGCATCGCTTCCAGCACGTCGCGGGTCTGAAAGGCGATGGACTCCAGCGTCGCACGGATAATGTGGTTGGAGTTCACGCCGCGGGTGAGGCCGAAAATCGCGCCGCGGGCATACGGGTCCCAGTACGGTGCGCCAAGACCGGTGAATGCGGGTACCACGTACACGCCGTTGGTATCCTTCACTTTGGTGGCGAAGTACTCGGAGTCGAAGGCATCGCTGATGAGCTTCATCTCGTCGCGCAGCCACTGAATAGACGCGCCGGCCATAAACACTGCCCCTTCCAGAGCGTAGTTCACCTCGCCGCGCGGGCCGCAGGCGATGGTGGTCAGCAGACCGTGGGTGGAGGTGACCGCTTTTTCGCCGGTATTCATCAGCATAAAGCAGCCGGTGCCGTAGGTGTTTTTCGCCATCCCTTCTTTGACGCACAGCTGGCCGAACAGGGCCGCCTGCTGGTCACCGGCGATCCCGGCGATAGGAATACGGGTCCCGCCTTTACCACCGATGTTGGTCTGGCCGTACACTTCGGAAGACTTGCGCACTTCCGGCAGCATGGCGCGCGGAATGTCCAGCGCGTCGAGCATCTTGTCGTCCCAGTCGAGGTCGTGGATGTTGAACAGCATGGTACGCGAGGCGTTGGTGTAGTCGGTGACGTGCACGCGGCCCTGGGTCATCTTCCAGATAAGCCAGGTGTCAACGGTGCCGAACAGCAGCTCGCCGCGCTTCGCACGCTCACGGGAACCTTCGACATGGTCGAGGATCCATTTCACCTTGGTGCCAGAGAAGTACGGGTCCACCACCAGGCCTGTGGCCTTGCGGATATACTCTTCCATCCCGTCACGCTTGAGCTGCTCGCAGATCTCCGCGGTACGGCGGCACTGCCAGACGATAGCGTTGTAGATGGGTTTACCGGTCTCTCGCTCCCACACCACCACGGTCTCACGCTGATTGGTGATGCCGATGGCCGCGATCTGATCGGAGTTGATATCCGCTTTGGCCAGCGCTTCGACCAGCGTCGAGCTTTGGGAAGCCCAGATTTCCATCGGGTCGTGTTCGACCCAGCCTGGCTTAGGATAAATCTGTTCAAATTCTCGCTGGGAGACGCTGACGATATTGGCATCATGATCCATCACAACGGCCCGGGAGCTGGTAGTGCCCTGGTCAAGCGCAACGATATATTTTTTGTCGGTCATAGTCGGTGTCCCGTAGTCAGATTACAGCGAAGCTTTATGTTGAGCGGTGGAAGAGGAGGGGCTCTGTTGCTCTTCCTCCACGCAGGTGTCGCAAGGCAGGTGACGGCCAATCAGCTTACGATAGCTGAATGCGCCCAGCGCCGCGCCGACCACCGGTGCGCACAGCGGCACCAGGAAATAAGGAATATCTTTGCCGCCGGTGAAGGCGACGTCACCCCACCCCGCCAGCCAGGCGAAGGCTTTCGGGCCGATGTCACGCGCCGGGTTCATGGCGAAGCCGGTCAGCGGTCCCATGGAGGCGCCAATCACCGCAATCAGCAGGCCAATCAGCAGAGGGGCCAGCGGGCCGCGTGGTATGCCGTTGCCATCGTCGGTCAGCGCCAGGATGACGCCCATCAGGATAGCGGTAATCACCATCTCTACCGCGAAGGCCTGCACAAAATTGATGTGCGGGTTCGGGTAAGTGGAGAAAATGCCGGCCAGATCGAGGCTTTCCACGCTGCCGCGAATCATATGGTGGGTGGTTTCATAATCGAGGAAAAGATTGTAGTAAAGCCCGTAAACTAATGCCGCAGCGCAAAAGGCGCCAGCGAATTGCGAAATAATAAAAGGAACCACTTTGCGGCCTTCGAAGCAGGCGAACAGCCACAGCGCGATAGTCACCGCTGGGTTAAGGTGCGCACCGGAGACCCCGGCGGTCAGGTAGATCGCCATGGCGACGCCCAGACCCCAGATGATGCTGATTTCCCATTGTCCGAAGCTGGCTCCCGCGACCTTGAGCGCAGCCACGCACCCAACGCCGAAAAAGATCAACAACCCGGTACCGAGGAACTCTGCGATGCACTGGCCTTTTAAGGTTGATGTTTGGCTCATAATCGAATCCTGAAGCGTGGTGATGATTATTGTATGTAGGGTGGTCACAGACGACCATATTGCCATGTAGGCATAGTGTTAATTTATCGTTAACGAGCAAAAACGAGAAATATCGAACTTCAAATGTGTGTGCCTCGTCAAGAAAATGAGCGTTTTCGCGCCATTTGCGCGCATCGAGAGCGCTGCCGGAGCGTTTCACCACGCATTTTGTTAACCATAAAATTAACATTGACCCATGAACTACGAGCGAACTGCGCTGAAAGCACCAGGTAAAGACTGAAAAGTGTTGCAAACCGCAATCTACGCGGCTTGCCGCTGGACAGGGGCGGCGGGGATTCATACAATCGACGATAACACCGCTATGTGCGCTAATTTTCGTTAAGGCGGGACCGCGTATACGAAACACGAGTTTCTATCAACGCCTTGCAAGTTCAGGAGAGGTATGACGATGTCATTAGAAGTGTTTGAGAAATTAGAATCTAAGGTTCAGCAGGCGATTGATACCATCACTCTGTTGCAGATGGAAATCGAAGAGCTGAAAGAAAAGAACAACACCCTGGTGCAGGAAGTTCAGAGCGCGCAGCATGGTCGTGAAGAGCTGGAGCGCGAAAACAGCCAGCTGAAAGAGCAGCAGCAGGGCTGGCAGGAACGTCTGCAGGCGCTGCTGGGTCGCATGGAAGAAGTCTAATCGCTTCGCGCCCTCTCCCGCCCGGGAGGGGGTCATCCTTACTCGCGTCTTTATATCCGCAAGTTATAGCCAATCTTTTTTTATTCTTTAATCATTGAATCGCTTTCTGGCACGCTTAACCCATCACAACACACATAAAGAGAGCGGTGCGATGAATAAGTGGGGCGTAGGGTTAACTCTGTTGCTGGCATCCGCCAGCGTTCTGGCAAAAGACATTCAGCTATTAAACGTATCTTATGATCCAACGCGCGAGCTGTACGAACAGTACAACAAAGCGTTTAGCGCACACTGGAAGCAGGAGACCGGCGACAACGTGGTGATCCGCCAGTCGCATGGTGGCTCTGGCAAACAGGCGACCTCGGTGATTAACGGTATTGAAGCGGATGTGGTCACGCTGGCGCTGGCCTACGATGTCGACGCTATTGCCGAACGCGGCCGCATCGATAAAAACTGGCTGAAACGCCTGCCGGATAACTCTGCGCCGTATACCTCCACCATCGTGTTCCTCGTCCGCAAGGGCAATCCGAAACAGATCCATGACTGGAACGATCTGATCAAACCGGGTGTGTCGGTCATAACCCCGAACCCGAAAAGCTCCGGCGGCGCCCGCTGGAACTACCTGGCAGCCTGGGGCTATGCTCTGCATCAGAATCACGGCGACCAGGCGAAAGCCCAGGAATTCGTCAAGGCGCTGTATAAAAACGTGGAAGTGCTGGACTCCGGCGCGCGCGGTTCGACCAATACCTTCGTAGAACGCGGCATCGGCGACGTACTGATCGCCTGGGAAAACGAAGCGCTGCTGGCGACCAACGAACTGGGCAAAGACAAGTTTGAAATCGTGACCCCAAGTGAGTCGATTCTGGCTGAGCCGACCGTCTCGGTGGTCGACAAAGTGGTGGATAAGAAAGGCACGCGTCAGGTGGCGGAAGCGTACCTGAAGTATCTCTACTCGCCGGAAGGCCAGGAGATTGCGGCGAAGAACTTCTACCGCCCGCGCGATCCGAATGTGGCGAAGAAATATGCTAACGAATTCCCGAAACTGAAGCTGTTTACCATCGATCAGGAGTTCGGCGGCTGGACGAAAGCGCAGAAAGAGCACTTCTCCAACGGCGGCACCTTCGACCAGATTAGCCAGCGTTAATTCTCTTGTCCCTGCTTGCGCTACGCTTAGCAGGGCTACAGTTTTGCGCGGTGCGTAGCCCGGGTAAGGCGTCAGCCGCCACCCGGGACAACGCCCCGTCCACCATCTGTTTTCATTTAGTCATCAAATTACGCTACTCTTCCGCTTCAGGCTTAACAGGGAATGAAAATGAGAAGAGTAAGATACTTTTTGCTGGCGCTGCTGGTGGCGATCCTCGCGGCGCTGGCGGGCGGCTACTACTGGCTGCACTCTGGCAACCCGGACGCATTACGCAAGATTGTCCTGCAGCAGTGCGTACCCCATCAGCAACAGCAGCAAAACCCGTCGCCGTGCGCGGAAGTGAACCTCAAGGGCGGCTATGTGCTGTTTAAAGACCGTAACGGCCCGCTGCAATATTTGCTGATGCCGACCTACCGCATCAACGGCACCGAAAGCCCGCTGCTGCTGGATCCGTTGACGCCGAACTTTTTCTGGCAGGCCTGGCAGGGGCGTGAAATCATGAGCCAGCGCCACGGCGCGCCGGTTCCTGATAACGCGGTATCGCTGGCGATCAACTCGCGCAGTGGACGTACGCAAAACCATTTCCATATTCATATCTCCTGCCTGCGCCCCGATGTGCGCGCGCAGTTAGATAAGGATGCCGCAGCGATCAGCAGCCGCTGGCTGCCGTTACCGGGCGGGCTTCAGGGCCACGAATACCTGGCGCGCCGGGTGACGGAGGCGGAGCTGGCCCAGCGTAGCCCGTTCCTGATGCTGGCGGAAGAGGTGCCGGAGGCGCGCCAGCATATGGGACGCTTCGCGCTGGCAATGGCGCGACAGAGCGACGGCTCGCTGGTGCTGCTGGCGACGGAGCGTAACCTGCTGACCCTGAACCGGGCTTCAGCGGAAGAAATTCAGGATCATCGCTGCGCCATCCTTAACGCAAACCACTAGTTCTGGCGTTTACCTGTCTTACCTGTCGTCGTATTCTTGCTGAAAAAAACGACAGGAGACAGGCATGTCGCTCTGGCTTACCCACCCGCTGTTCCTTCCTTCATTGATTGTCGGCGTCACCATCGTGCTGTGGGCGACGTCGCTGCTGCCGGAATTTATCACCGCGCTGCTGTTCTTCGCAGCGGCGATGATGGCGAAAATCGCTCCGCCGGAGGTGATCTTCGGCGGCTTTGCCTCTTCGGCGTTCTGGCTGGTGTTCAGCGGCTTTGTGCTCGGCATCGCCATCCGTAAAACCGGACTGGCGGACCGGGCGGCGCAGGCGCTGTCGGCCAGGCTCACCGACTCCTGGCCGCGGATGGTCGCCAGCGTGGTACTCCTGAGCTACGCCCTGGCGTTCGTGATGCCCTCCAACATGGGGCGCATCGCGCTGCTGATGCCGATCGTGGCGGCGATGGCCCGCCGCGCGGGCATTGCCGACGGCAGCCGCGGCTGGTTCGGCCTGGCGCTGGCGGTGGGGTTCGGCACCTTTCAGCTGTCGGCGACGATTTTGCCCGCCAACGTGCCGAATCTGGTGATGAGTGGCGCGGCGGAAGGCTCGTACGGTATCCATCTGAATTATGTTCCCTATTTACTGCTGCATACGCCGGTGCTTGGCTGGCTGAAAGGGGCGGTGCTGGTGGCGCTGATTTGCTGGCTGTTTCCCGGCAAGCCGCATCCACCGCGCGACCTGGCGCCGCTGCCGCCGATGAGCCGCGACGAGAAACGTCTGGCGTGGCTGCTGGCGGTGGTCCTCTCGCTATGGGTGACCGAGAGCTGGCACGGCGTCGGCCCGGCGTGGACCGGCCTGGCGGCGGCTGTGATCACGCTGCTGCCGCGGGTGGGCTTTATTAACGGCGAGGAGTTTGCCAGCGGGGTGAATATGCGCACCTGCATTTACGTCGCCGGGATTCTGGGGCTAGCGATCGCCGTCACCCAAACCGGGATTGGCGGCGCAGTGGGCAATGCGCTGCTGCAGGTGATGCCCCTGGATAAAGACAATCCTTTCACCAGCTTTCTCGCCCTGACCGGGATAACCAGCGCGCTGAACTTTATTATGACCGCCAACGGCGTGCCGGCGCTGTATACCACCTTTGCCCAGAGCTTTGCCGACGCCACCGGTTTTCCGCTGCTAAGCGTGATTATGATTCAGGTGCTGGGCTATTCCACGCCGCTGCTGCCCTATCAGGCGTCGCCGATCGTGGTGGCGATGGGGTTAGGCAAGGTCCCGGCGAGGGCGGGGATGCAACTGTGTCTGGCGCTGGCGGCGGTGAGTTATCTGATTTTACTGCCGCTGGACTACGCCTGGTATCAGCTGTTGGGGAAACTGTAACGGCAAAAGAAAGCCCGGCTTGCGCTGTGCTAGGCCGGGCTCCCACGTTTTGTCAGTCAACCCGGTCGCGTGTCGCCACCGGGAAAAGCGAATTACGCTTTTTTCGCTGCTTCTGCTGCTTTAACGATCACCGCGAAAGCGTCAGCTTTCAGGGAGGCGCCGCCAACCAGCGCGCCGTCGATGTCCGGCTGGGTGAACAGCTCTGCGGCGTTGCCAGCGTTAACGGAACCGCCGTACTGGATGATCACTTGCTCAGCGATTTTGGCGTCAGCTTTAGCAATGTGGTCACGGATGAATTTGTGCACCGCCTGCGCCTGAGCCGGGGTCGCTGATTTGCCGGTACCGATAGCCCATACTGGTTCGTAAGCGATAACCACGCCTTCGAAAGCGGCAGCGCCCTGGGTTTTCAGCACGGCGTCGATCTGACGCGCGCAAACTTCTTCCGTTTTGCCCGCTTCGTTTTCGGCTTCGGTTTCACCGATGCACAGAACCGGGGTCAGACCCTGCTCTTTCAGCACGGCGAATTTCTTCGCGATCAGCTCGTCGGATTCTTTGTGGTAGGTACGACGCTCGGAGTGGCCGATGATGATGTACTGCGCGCCGATATCTTTCAGCATTTCGGCGGAGGTTTCACCGGTGAATGCGCCGGACAGGTTCACGTCAACGTTCTGCGCGCCCAGGTGAATGTGGCTGCCTTCTGCCGCGCGCTTAGCCAGGTCCAGATACATTTCCGGCGGGGCGATGGCAACTGCACAGCCGCTTACGCCAGCCAGCTCGGTACGCAGGTTCGCAACCAGTTCGTTTACCATGTGGCGGCTGCCGTTCAGTTTCCAGTTACCCATCACTAAAGGATGTCGCATTTTAATTCTCCACGCTACTTAAGCGAATTAAGGAATATAGCCGCCCCAGAGGGCAGCATGGTCTGTGAAACAGTATAGAGACTCGTCACTGGAAAGGCTTTGCTTTTTGTCATTTATTGTTACCTTCCAGCGTTTCAGATAGCGCCAGCTTAATCGGTTCAATGGCGAAGGTCAGGCCCTTTTCCCCATGATCTGCCACCACATAGCGCACGGCGCCTTCGGTATCGGCGAAGTAGCGCTTGCCCTTGCCGGCGGCCAGCAGTTTCTGCAGTTTTTGCTGGCTTTGCGCCTGGCTAAAAGTCGGCACGAAGGCGCGGATCATGGCGCTCATATACTCCAGCGCTTTGGTCCTGGCCGCCTTTTGCTCCGGCCCCTGGATCGGCAGCCAGGTGATCTGCATGGATTTGATCTTCAGCGTGCCGCGCTCCAGCGCGGTGGAGGCATAGAGATTTTCGTTAATTTTGCTGGCGGCGCGGGTCAGGTTAGCCCGATCGCGACTGGTGGCGATGGAACGGAATTCGTTCAGGGGCAGCTTCGGGTTATCGGCGTTAAATTTTTCCCGGAACTGGCTGATCGACAGGTCAAAGCTCGGCGCGCCGGCGAGCAGGTAGGGCGCTGCCGCGGTCGCCGATTCGCTTTCTGCGGACAACGCGTGCGGGCCGACGGTCAGGCCCATCAGCCCACTTAAACACAAGATTGTCCACTTCTTCATGCCCGTCGTTCCTTTTTTTGCCTGCTGACGATTAAATCGGGAAGCGCGGCGCTTGTCAAAAAGTCACGACGCCAGGGTAAACTACGCAGACGATGATGATAAGGAAAAACGCATGACCCTACAGCAGTGGTTATTCTCAATTAAAGGGCGCATTGGCCGCCGCGATTTCTGGATCTGGATTGCCATCTGGCTGGTGACCATGAGCGCCCTGTTTACCCTGGCAGGCAGCAATCTGCTCAACCTGCAGACGGCGGCGTTTATTATCGTCTGCCTGCTGTGGCCGACGGCGGCGGTGGTGGTCAAGCGGCTGCACGATCGCGGCAAATCCGGGCTGTGGGCGCTGCTGATGGTTCTGGCGTGGATGCTGCTGGCGGGGAACTGGTCGATGTTGCCGCAGGTCTGGCAGTGGGGCGTCGGGCGCTTTGTGCCGACGCTGATTATCGTCATGATGCTGATCGACCTGGGGGCGTTTGTCGGCACCCAGGGCGAGAATAAGTTCGGCAAGGAGACCCAGGACGTGCGCTGGAAAGCGGACGCCTGATTACCAGTAGTGCTCCGCCGTCATATGGCCCGGCCGGCGACGCAGATGTTTGGTCATCTGCCGGGTCTCTTTTAACAGCTGTTGGGTATCGCGCACCATTTGCGGGTTGCCGCACAGCATCACATGGCTGGTGTCAGTGGTCATCGGCAGGCCGACGGCCTCTTCCAGCGCGCCGGTTTCAATCAGAAACGGCACCCGGCCGGTCAGCGAGCCTTCCACGGTTTCGCGGCTGACCACCGTCTGAATACGGAGTTTGCCGGCATAGCGCTGCTCCAGTTCGCGCATTAGCGGCAGATAGCTCAGGTCCGCGGCGTAGCGGACGGCGTGGACCAGCACCAGGTTGTTAAAGCGCTCAAGGTCCTTGCCTTCCTGCAAAATTGACAGGTACGGCCCCAGCGCAGTGCCGGTCGCCAGCATCCACAGGGTATCGCAATCCGGTACCTCCTCAAGGACGAAGAAACCTGCCGCTTCACTCACCACCAGGACTTCATCGCCCGGCTTCAGCGCCGCCAGACGCGGGCTCAGCTTGCCTTCCGGGACGGTGACCAAATAGAACTCGAGGTCGGGATTGCCGGGGGCGTTGACGTAGGAGTAGGCGCGCTGCACGCGTTCGCCGTCGATTTCCAGCCCGAGCTTGGTAAATTGCCCGGCGGTAAACGGATGAACAGGCGCCCGCACGTATAAACTGAACAAGGCGTCCGTCCAGTACTCCACTTTTGTCACTTTGCCGCTAACCCAGTCCGCCATCGTCTTCTCCTGTTGCCAAGCGATGCCTTATCTTCGGTCCAGACGAGCCAGATTTCCACCCCGAAGGCGCAAGAAAGCTCTATTGATCAAATATAAACGAAGAACAGGGCAACCGCCTGCGGACGGTTGCCTGGGAGAGAAAAAGCGGTATTACAGGATGTGCTGCTGAATGTCCGGATCTTTACGGTCGAGGTAATGAATCGACTGGATACGACGGATAGTGCGCGACTTGCCGCGGATCAGCAGCGTCTCGGTGGTGGCCATGTTGCCCTTGCGGGTGATGCCGTCCAGCAGATCGCCTTTGGTGATCCCGGTGGCGGAGAAGACGACGTTATCGCTGCGCGCCATTTCATCCAGACGCAGCACTTTGCCCGCTTCAATGCCCATGGTTTTGCAGCGCGCCAGCTCATTTTCACCGATGCGGCGGTTCTCTTCGTTATCGCCCTTCACGTGGTGGCGAGCCAGCAGGCGCCCCTGCATATCCCCGTCGAGGGCGCGGATCACCGCGGCGGAAACCACCCCTTCCGGCGCGCCGCCGATGCCGTACAGTACGTCGACTTCGCTATCCGGCATGCAGGTGAGAATAGAGGCCGCGACGTCGCCATCGGGAATAGCGAACACGCGCACGCCCAGCTGCTGCAGCTGGGCAATGACCGCGTCGTGGCGCGGTTTCGCCAGCACGGTGACGGTCAGCTCGCCCAGCGGCTTGTTCAGGGCGCGAGCGATATTGTGCAGGTTCTCTTCCAGCGGCAGATTGAGATCGATAGCGCCTTTAGCGCCCGGGCCGACGATCAGCTTTTCCATATACATATCCGGCGCGTTGAGGAAGCAGCCCTTATCGCCGACCGCCATCACCGCCAGGGCGTTGGCCTGGCCCATCGCCGTCATGCGGGTGCCTTCGATGGGATCGACGGCGATATCTACCGCATCGCCCTTGCCGGTACCCACTTTTTCGCCGATATAGAGCATCGGCGCTTCATCGATTTCGCCCTCGCCGATGACGATGGTGCCGTCGATATTGACGAGGTTAAGCATAATGCGCATGGCGTTAACCGCTGCGCCGTCGGCGGTATTCTTATCGCCGCGGCCCAGCCATTTATAGCCCGCCAGCGCGGCGGCTTCGGTGACACGCGAAAATTCGATGGCCAGTTCTCGTTTCATAATCCACTCGTTGTGTAGAAAAATTGCCCGCAGCGCGGCAAAAGCGCGCTACGCGTTGGAATAGCGTTCGGTTTCCGGCATCCAGCGCTCGATAAGCGCCTGGGCCTGCAGCGGATAGCGTTCATGAATGTGGCGAGCAATGCGCTGGACATCGGGGATCATCGCCTGATCGCGCAGTAAGTCCGCCACTTTAAATTCGGCGTTGCCGGTCTGGCGGGTGCCGAGCAGCTCGCCGGGACCGCGAATTTCGAGGTCTTTCTGGGCAATGACGAAACCATCGTTGCTGTCGCGCAGGACCTGCAGACGTTTCTGCGCCGTTTTGGAGAGCGGCGATTTATAGAGTAGCACGCAGTGGGAAGCGACTGCGCCGCGCCCGACGCGCCCTCTGAGCTGGTGCAGCTGCGCCAGACCCAGACGTTCCGGGTTTTCGATAATCATCAGGCTTGAGTTAGGCACGTCGACGCCGACTTCAATCACCGTGGTGGCTACCAGCAGATGCATCTCGCCCTGCTTGAAGGCCAGCATCACCGCCTGCTTCTCCGCCGGTTTCATCCGCCCGTGGACGAGGCCGATATTGAGCTCCGGCAGCGCCAGTTTGAGCTCTTCCCAGGTGGCTTCCGCCGCCTGGGCTTCCAGCAGATCGGACTCTTCAATCAGCGTACAGACCCAATAGGCCTGGCGACCTTCATGGGTACAGGCGTTGCGCACGCGGTCGATAATATCGCTGCGCCGGGTGTCGGGGATGGCGACGGTGGTCACCGGAGTTCGGCCTGGCGGCAGCTCGTCGATAATCGAGGTGTCCAGATCGGCGTAGGCGGTCATCGCCAGGGTGCGGGGGATCGGCGTGGCGGTCATGATCAGCTGATGCGGGTGGAATCCCTGCTGCTGACCTTTCTCCCACAGCGCCAGCCGCTGATGCACGCCGAAGCGGTGCTGTTCGTCAATAATCACCAGCGCCAGGCCGTTAAACTGCACCTGCTCCTGGAAGATGGCGTGGGTGCCGACAATCATCTGCACCTCGCCGCTGGCGATAGCCTCCTGCTGCGCCTGGCGGGCTTTGCCTTTCTGTTTGCCCGCCAGCCAGCCGACTTCAATACCCAGCGGTTCGAACCAGCTGCGGAAGTTATTGGCATGCTGCTCGGCAAGCAGTTCGGTGGGCGCCATCAGCGCCACCTGTTTGCCGTGGACGATAGCGCGCAAGGCGGCCAGGGCAGCGACCAGCGTTTTACCGGAGCCAACGTCGCCCTGCACCAGGCGCATCATCGGCACGTCCAGCGCCATATCGTGTTCAATCTCGGCGGTAACCCGCGCCTGCGCGCCGGTGGGCTTAAAGGGCAGGGAGGCCAGCAGTTGGTTTTTCAGGGTATCGTTGGCGCCGAGCGGCAGGGCGTGATAGCGCTGGGCGCCTGCCCGTAGCGCCAGCATGCTGAGGTTATGCGCCAGCAGCTCTTCCAGAATCAGACGCTGCTGCGCCGGGTGCTTGCCGCTTTCCAGCTCGCTAAGTTGCAAGGAGGGAGGCGGGCGGTGCAGCGTACGCAGCGCCTCCGGCAGGCTCATCATCCCCTGCGCCAGCTCCGGCGGCAGGAGTTCGCTAATCGCGCAGGTTTCCAGGAGCTCAAGCGCCTGATCGGTGAGCTTGCGCAGGGTCGCCTGCTTGATGCCTTCGGTGGTCGGATAAACTGGGGTTAACGTTTCCTGCAGCTCCGGAGTACTCATATCGCCCTGGACGCGATATTCCGGGTGGATCATCTCGGCGCCGTACTTCCCGCGTTTGGCTTCACCGTAGGCCAGCACCCGACGACCGGTCGCGAGGCTGTTTTTCATCGCCGCGTTGAAGTTGAAAAAGCGCATGGTGAGGATGCCGGTGCCATCGCTGATCTGGCAGGTCATCATCCGCCGGCCGCCGAAGGTGATATTGCTGTTGAGCACTTCACCTTCCACGGTGGCATAAACTCCGGGAAGCAGCTCGGCTATCGGGTAAAGATGGGTGCGATCTTCGTAGCGTAAAGGCAGGTGCAGCAGCAGATCCTGTACCGTATGCAGGCCAATCTTCGCCAGTTTGCTGCTCTGCGCAGCGCCCACACCGGTGAGTGAACTGAGCGGAACGGCATCTAACAGGCGGCCTGACATTGGGTTTACCTCGCAGCCTGCATGGTAGCCCACCACGCGGCATCGGCTTCCACTTCGCCCTGCTCGTTAACGTGGGGGTAAGGCAGACCTTTTTGTCTGGCGACGCGGGCCAGCACCGGATAGCCGCCTTCGAACAGCAGGCGCTGCTGCTCTTGTGGCGGCAGCATGCTGTTGGCGCGTTGGTACATCCCGGCATTCTGCCGCTGGCGCTGCGCCTCGTAGAGGATCAGCGCCGAGGCGACGGAGACGTTCAGCGACTGCACCATGCCGATCATCGGGATAATGATGTCCTGATCGGCCAGCGCCAGCGCTTCCTGGGTGATGCCGGTTTTTTCCTGACCCATCAGGATGCAGGTTGGACGCGTATAGTCGATTTCACGAAAATCGATGGCTTTGTCGGAAAGGTGAGTGGCGAGAATTTGCATGCCCTGGCCTTTCAGGTGGCCGACGGCATCTGCGATAGTGCGGTGGGTTTTAACCTGCACCCAGCTGTTGCTGCCCGCGGCGGCGGAGGCCATGGTACGCATCCGGCTGCTCGGCCAGACGGCATGCACTTCGTGTACGCCAACGGCATCTGCGGTCCGGATGACCGCAGAGACGTTATGAGGCTTATGGACCTGCTCCATGCAGACCGTCAGGTCAGGCTGACGCCTGGCGAGCATCTCGCAGATACGCTCGTAGCGCTTTGAGTTCATAAAGCTAGTTTCGGTTACGGGTGACTTTAATCACGTCCGGCATGACGCGGATTTTGCGCATGATATTCGCCAGATGCACGCGGTCGCGCGCGGTCAGGCGGATAAAGGCGCTGTATACGCGGCCATCTTTCTCTTCCGTATTCAGGCTCTGGATATTGGAAGACGCGGTGTTGATCGCCGCCGTCAGGTTAGCCAGCGCGCCCTGGTGGTTAAACATGTCCACCTTGATTTCGGTGATGAACTCCTGAGCGGTCTCTTTATCCCACTCAACCGCCATAAATTTCTCCGGCTCTTTCTGGTAGCCGCGAATGTTACGACAGGATTCATGGTGGATAACCAGCCCTTTACCCGGGCTGACGTGGGCGATAATCGGGTCACCTGGAATTGGACGACAGCACTTGGCGAAGGTGATCAACACGCCATCGGCGCCTTTGATTGGCAGATGACCGTGGTTCGACGCGTTGGCCGGCACCGGCGCCGCAGCGGCTTCGCCCTGCTGCAGGTTTTTTGCCACCACGACGCTCATGGCGTTGCCCAGACCGATTTCCGCCAGCAGATCGTCAAGCGAGGCCAGCTTCATGCGATCGAGTTCGCGCTGGATATTCTCCGGTGGGATCTCGGCGAGTTTGCGGCTTCCGCCCAGCGCGTGATTGAGCAGACGACGGCCAAGGCTGACCGAATCGTCGCGCTTAAGGTTTTTCAGCAGCTGACGGATCTTGGCGCGCGCTTTCGAGCTGACGACAAAGTTCAGCCAGGCGGCGTTCGGGCGAGCGCCCGGCGCGGTGATAATTTCGACAGTCTGACCGCTGGAGAGCGGCTGCGACAGCGGATAGGGCTGACGGTCGACGCGCGCGCCGACGCAGGCATGACCGATATCGGTATGCACCGCGTAGGCGAAGTCCACCGGCGTGGCGCCGGCAGGCAGTTCGACAATGCGCCCTTCCGGGGTGAAAACGTAAATCTCATCGGGGAACAGATCGGATTTTACGCTCTCGATAAATTCAAACGAGCTACCGGCGCTCTGCTGTAGCTCCAGCAGGCTTTGCATCCAGCGCTGAGCGCGGATTTGCGCGGTGGTGCTGCTTTCGCCGCCGTGCTCTTTATAAGCCCAGTGCGCCGCTACCCCCATCTCCGCCATCTGGTCCATGTCTTCGGTACGAATTTGTACCTCGACCGGGACGCCGTGGGGGCCGATCATCGAGGTGTGCAAAGACTGATAGCCGTTAGCTTTCGGAATGGCGATGTAGTCTTTAAAACGACCCGGACGCGGTTTGTAGAGGCTGTGCATCTGGCCGAGCACGCGATAGCAGATATCGGCATCATGGACGATAACGCGGAAGGCGTAGATATCCATGATCGAGTGAAAACGTTGCTCTTTGAGCACCATTTTACAGTAGATGGAGTATAGATGCTTCTCGCGACCGCTGACGCGGCAGGGGATCCCCGCTTCCTGCAAACGCCCTTCGATTTCGGAGAGGATCTTTTGAATCATCTCCTTACGGTTGCCGCGCGCCGCTTTGACCACCTCTTTAATGACGCGGTAGCGATTAGGGTACAGTGCTTCAAAGCCCAGTTCTTCGAGCTCGGTTTTGATGTGATGGATGCCTAAACGGTGCGCCAGCGGGCTGTAAATTTCCAGGGTTTCGCGGGCGATGCGTCGGCGTTTATCCGGGCGCAGCGAGCCCAGAGTACGCATGTTGTGGGTGCGGTCGGCAAGCTTGATGAGGATGACGCGAATGTCCTGCACCATCGCCATGATCATTTTGCGAAAGTTTTCGGCCTGCGCCTCTTTCTTATCGCGGAACTTGAGCTTATCAAGTTTCGACACCCCCTCTACCAGCTCGGCGACGCTTTTACCAAAAAGCTGTTCCATGTCCTGGTAGGTGGCGGGGGTATCTTCAATCACATCATGCAGCAGCGCGGCCATCAGCGTTTCATAGTCGAGCTTCATCTCGGCCAGAATGCAGGCTACCGCGACCGGGTGCGTGATATAGGGTTCACCGCTTGAACGTGTCTGACCCTCGTGAGCGTCACGTGCAACGAGATACGCCTGCCGCAGACGCTTAATCTGGTCTTCCGGCAGGTAGTTTTGAATCAGCTGATTCAGGCTTTCAAACAGATACAAGGGCGACCCGCTGTGTGATTAACGACGACCTTCAGCAATCGCGGTAACGGCTTGTAATTCAGCGGCTTCCTGCTCTTGCTGTTCCTGGCGCTCACGTACGTCGAGGATCTGGTTGTTGATCAGACCTTCTTCGATTTCGCGCAGTGCGATAACGGTGGTTTTATCGTTTTCTTCCGGTACCAGCGGATCCTTTCCGCCAACCTGCATCTGACGAGCGCGACGCGCGGCGACCAGTACCAGGTCAAAACGGTTACCAATTTTCTCTACAGCGTCCTGAACAGTTACGCGTGCCATACTTAAAATGCTCCACAGGTGAAGAAATGACTGGGCATGATACTGAATGTGGGTTCAGTCTGCCAATAGTTTGGTGATTAAAGCGCCATGTCGCTGCTTTTGGCGGCTCATGCGCAGACGTTCAGCGCGGATGATATTTTTCAGGTCGCTCAGGGCGGTGTCAAAATCATCGTTCACAATCAGGTAATCATATTCCGCGTAATGGCTCATTTCCGCAACGGCCTGGGCCATCCGTTTCGCGATCACCTCTTCGCTGTCCTGGCCGCGGCCGCGCAGGCGACGGTCCAGTTCATCTTTTGACGGCGGCAGAATAAAAATACTGCGCGCGCCGGGCATGCTTTTACGGATCTGCTGCGCGCCTTGCCAGTCGATATCGAGGAAGACATCGACGCCGGTCGCCAGCACCTGCTCGATCGCTTTACGCGACGTGCCGTAATAGTTGCCAAAGACCTCTGCATGTTCCAGAAACGCGTTTTCGCCAATCATCGAGCGGAATTCGTCGTGATTCACGAAGAAATAGTGTTCGCCGTGCACTTCACCCGGACGCGGCGCCCGCGTGGTATGGGAGACCGATACTTGGGTGTCATACAACGGTTGGGTTTTTAATAAAGCCTGAATCAGGCTGGATTTACCCGCGCCGCTAGGGGCGGAAACAATATAAAGCGTGCCTTGAGCCATGAGTGTCTTTTGTATGTGGTTATCGAAAGAGGTCCTACATACGAGCCTATTATACACGTCGCCGCGGCGTGACGCAGTCATTGTCACACTTTTTGCCGCTGTTTCTTTCATTTTGCCTGCCGTTTTCCTGAATTCGCCAGCCGTTGCTGCAAAGAGGCGTAAATCCTGGAAGGCGCTTCGCAAGGCGAAAAAGCTTCCGTCGCGGCTCGCGGCATTCTGCCGCAGACTCTCCGCCAGGTGATGGAGGAGGGGACTGCAATGCGTAAAGGAGGGTGGTGGCTGGCGTTAGGGATGTTCTCTGCCAGCGCGCTGGCGACGTGTCCGGACTGGCCGCTGGCCAGAGGAAGGCAGGAGACATCACGCCTTCATCAGCAAATTGTCGCCTGGAAAGAGGCTTACTGGCGACAGGGCGCCAGCGGAGTGAGCGATGACGTTTACGACCAGCTCACCCTGCGCCTGGCGCAGTGGCGACAATGCTTTCCGGGCGCGACGCCTGAGGATGACGGTCTGCCTCCGCCCACCGGCGATGCGCGTCATCCGGTGGCCCATACCGGCGTGCGCAAGCTGGCGGATGAGGACAGCGTTGCCCGCTGGATGAAAAATAAATCCGACCTGTGGATACAGCCTAAAGTGGACGGCGTGGCGGTGACTCTCGTTTATCGCCAGGGGCGTCTGGTTCAGGCCATTAGCCGCGGCGATGGTCTACGCGGTGAGGCATGGACCGCCCGAGCGCGGCAGATCCCGGCGCTGGCGAAAGTGATGACCGGTGAACTGGCCGACAGCGTACTGCAGGGGGAACTTTTTCTGCGCCGGGACGGCCATGTCCAGCAGCAGGCCGGGGGGATGAATGCGCGGGCGAAAGTCGCCGGGTTGATGATGCGAGCCGACGCGGCGGCGGCGCTCAGCCAACTGGACGTCTTTATCTGGGCCTGGCCAGACGGTCCGTCCGATATGCGCCGTCGTCAGCAGCTGCTGGCGCAGGCGGGGTTTAAGTACAGCGGACAATATACCCATCCGGTGTCGCGCATCGAGCAGGTGGCGCAGTGGCGCCAGCGCTGGTATCGCTCGCCGCTGCCCTTCGTCAGCGACGGTGTGATTGTGCGCGAAGGACGCGAGCCGCCGGGGCGAGTCTGCTCGCCCGGAAAGGGCGAGTGGCTGGCAGCCTGGAAATATCCTCCGGCATCGCGGGTGATGCAGGTACGGGCGATCCGTTTCAGTACCGGCCGCAGCGGCAGACTCAACGTGGTGGCCGAGCTTGAGCCCCAGCGGCTGGATGATAAACGCGTGCAGCGGGTTAACGTTGGCTCTGTGTCCCGCTGGCAGATGCTGGATATTGGGGTTGGCGATCAGCTGCAGATCAGTCTGGCAGGGCAGGGTATTCCTCGGGTCGACGCCGTCGTCTGGCGGACGGCCGAGCGCCATAAACCGACGCCGCCGCCGGCGAAATTTAATGCGCTAACCTGCTATTTCGCCACCCCTGAGTGCAGCGAACAGTTTCTTTCCAGGCTGATCTGGTTGTCATCAAAGTCCGCCCTGAATGTCGATGGCGTGGGGGAAAATTTATGGCGCGTCATTCAGCAGCAAAACCCGATGACGCATATCTTTTCCTGGCTGGCGCTTACCGTTGAGCAGCTGCAGGCGGTGCCAGGGATTTCCGCCGCCCGCGGGCAGCACCTCTGGCATCAGTTTGATCTTGTTCGCAAACGACCTTTTATCCGCTGGGTGCTGGCGATGGGGATCCCGGTGCCGCAGGGGGCGCTGGCGCAGCTCGAAAGCGAGAACTGGCATTTGCTGGCGGCAAAAAGTGAAGCGCAATGGCGCACGCTGCCGGGCGTGGGGGAGATCAGAGCCCGCCAGCTGGTGGCTTTCCTGCACCATCCGGACGTGGTGGCGCTGGCGCAATGGCTTAGCGGGCAGCGCATCCCCGGATTTTAAGGCGGTTAGTGGGCGTCATGGGTGTAGTGGAAGACCGGTAGCCCCAGTTTCCAGCGTAGCGCCAGCATGCGGGCGGTAAAGCCGAACAGCAGTGTAGCCAGCACCACCACATCGTGGCTGCTGACGTAATGTTGCAGAGCAATATAGAGTACGGCTGCGGCAAAGGAGATCCCGGCATACAGCTCTTTCTGGAAGACCAGCGGAATGCGTTTGCAGAACATATCGCGCAGTACGCCGCCGAAGACACCGGTGATCACGGCGGCAATAGAGGCGATAACCGGGCCTTCGCCCATGTCCAGGGCGATCTGCGCGCCGATGATGGAAAACACGATCAGCCCCAGCGCGTCCAGCACCAGAAACAGCCGACGAAGGTGCGGCATCACCGGAGCGGCAATGGTCGTGAGGACGGCGGCGACGGCGACAATGATGACATATTCGGGATGCTTCACCCAACCAAGAGGATAGTGCCCCAGCAGGATATCGCGAACGGAACCCCCGCCCAGCGCGGTCGCAGTGGCGATAATGATGACGCCAAACGTATCCATCCGCCGGCGCCCGGCAGCCAGTGCGCCGGTCATGGCTTCCGCGGTGATACCGATTAAATACAGAACATGAAGCAGCATAGATCCCCCCAGGTAATGGCGGGCAGGTTAACGATTTGTGCGCAGGATCACGATTGAGATTTTCTAAAGCGAATCATTTACGCCAGGAAAAATTAATGGAAATAGTATCTGTGATGGCTTGATTTAAAGGTTTATTGATTTTTTAGGGATTTTTATTGATTAGAAAAAGTAATGCTAAGTGAAGCGATGGGTATCACTATCGAAAACACTATGATTACGCAATGTTTAAGTCTCGTCCTTTATTCTTTTATTTTTCCTTTTCAAGGCCTGAGAAAATGAGCGTCGCCGCCGGGAATAAAAATCATCTGATCCGCCTGATAGCCGTGGTATTAACCGGGATTCTGGCCGGTCTGTCCGGCATGGTTTTGGCACTAATTTTACACGCGATTCAGCACCTGGCTTTTGGTTACAGTTATGGGCAGATCGTCGGTTCGGTGTCATTTTTACAGGGCGTCACGGAGTCGTCCTGGCCACGCCGCATCGTGGCAATCGTGGCCGGCGGCGCCGTCGCCGGATTTGGCTGGTGGCTGCTTGGTCGCTATGGGCAGAGGCGGGTTTCCATTGCGGCGGCGGTGGCCAACCCCTGCGCACCCATGCCCGCGGGCACCACGACGATCCACGCGCTGCTGCAGATCGTCACCGTAGCGCTGGGCTCCCCGCTTGGCCGCGAAGTGGCGCCCCGGGAAATGGGCGCGCTGGGGGCGGGGATGGTGGCGCGTAAGCTGCGCCTGCTGGAAGATGAAACCCGCACGCTGATTGCCTGTGGGGCGGGCGCGGGTCTGGCGGCGGTCTATAACGTCCCGCTGGCCGGGGCGTTGTTCAGCCTTGAGGTCATGCTGCTGTCGTTTAGCTGGGAAAAAACGCTGGCGGCGATGATGACCTCGGCGATTGCCGCCTGGACGGCCACCCTGGGGTTAGGGGATGAATCGCAATACCATTTTGTTTCCAGCGCACTTCCGCACACCTTTCTCTGGTGGGCGATTCTGGCGGGCCCGATTCTTGGCACCGGCGCCTGGCTCTTTCGCAAAGCGACCAGCGCGGCGCGTTCACGCGCGCGAAGTAACTGGCAGATGCCGGTGTTCTGTCTGCTGGGGTTTTCTCTTCTTGCCATCCTGAGTCTTTATTTCCCCGAGCTTCCGGGCAATGGCAAGGGTCCAATGCAGCTGGCGCTCAGCGACGGGCTGCCTCTCTCCATGGTCGCTGTCCTGTTAGTATTGAAGATGGTGGTGATTCTGGCGGTGCTGCGCGGCGGCGCGGAGGGTGGATTGTTAACCCCAGGGCTGGCGGTGGGCGGATTGGTCAGCCTGCTGCTCTGCGCGCTCTGGCAGCTCGGCTTCCCTGGCGGTGATAAAAGCAGCTTCGCTGTGGTGGGGGCGGCCGCGTTTCTCGCCGCCTCCATGCAGATGCCGTTGACCGCAGTGGCGCTGGTGATGGAGTTTACCCACATGGATCACAGCTATCTGGCTCCGGCGCTGCTGTGCGCGGCAGGGGCGTTTTTAACCTGCCGGGTGCTGGATAAAAAATAGGCTTACCGAGCCGCGGTGAAAGTCAGGGAGGGGCCCGTTGATCCTGAAAGTAAAATCAGCCGCGTTTTTTCCTGATGGTTGCCTCATGGTTAATAAGCCATATTTTTCGTGCAATGCCGCCGCCGTAACCGGTCATCGAACCATCTTTGCCGATAATTCGATGGCACGGGATGATAATCGCGACGCGGTTAGCGCCGTTTGCAGCAGCCACCGCGCGCGTGGCCGTTGGTTTACCTATCTCCATCGCAATCGATTGATAATGCGTCGTCTCACCGAAGCTAACGTGCTGTAAACGGCGCCAGACCGCTCGCTGGAATTCGCTGCCTGGGGTATCAAGCGCCACCTCGAACGATTGACGCTGTCCGGCGAAATACTCCGTTATTTCCTGTTGCGCCTGCCTGGTGTGGGCATTTTCACCTGCGATGATGCTGGCGTTGAACCGCCGCTGCAGGTCGCTGAATTCTGACTCCAGCGCTCGTCTGTCGACAAACTCCAGCAGACAAATTCCCCGTTGCGTTGCACAAACAAACATTGGCCCTAACGGGGTGGTAAAACGATGAATTAAAACAACCTGGCGTTGCGCGCTGGGTGCGAAACCGGTCAATTTTTTGCAGGTATAGCCGAAGCCGCTTAAGGACTAGTAACCGCTATCGAAAGCGACATCGGTAGTTGAGCGGCCTGCTTTTAATTCCTGAAGCGCCATATTCAAACGCTGCATCCGTTGAAAAGCCTGAAAGGTGATCCCGTGGTTTTGCAGGAACCAGCGGCGAACGCGTTCCGGGCTAATATCGTGCTGACGTAGCTCGCTATCGCTGAGGCGGACCTTTGGAGCTTCTCGCAGCAGGCGGAGCGCTTGTTCAACAAAGGCGGGGGCCGTCCGGGCATTCTCCGTCGGGCGACAGACTTTGCATGGCCGGAAGCCGGCATCCAGCGCGGATTTAAAGTCATTATAAAATTCGACGTTTTCCCGCCGGGGTTTTCGCGCCCGACAGACCGAGATACAAAATACGCCGGTGGTTTTCACGCCGACGAAAAAAACGCCGGTGAATTCCACCGCGCGTTCAAGCAGCGCCTGATACCAGATATCGCACTGCATGCTGTCGGTAATTTTCATGGTCAAAAAACACCTGAGAAAGAGTGTTGGGTTTGCACCTGACATAATAAGTCTTTCAGTCTGGCCTGCGTCGCAGCATAAATAAAATTGCCCATCGAAATTCGTTTTACGCCCAGTGTCGATAAGGTGCTGAAGTCAGCCAGCTCAGGCATACACATTACGTTTAAGGGTAAACGCACGTGGTGAACGATGGCGATAATATCCTCCGCGCGGGTGACGCAAGGCACAAAAAAACCGCATGCGCCGTGTTTGGCGTAGAGTTGACCGCGATAGAGCGTCTGAACCAGCGCATCTTGTACGTTGAGAAGAAAGGTATCGGTGCGGACATTAACAAACAGACCGGGACAGGCGCGGGTTATTTCCTGCAGTTTGACGGCAAAGCGCTCCGCATCGTCAAGACGACGCGTACCATCCACCACATGACTATCCTCGAGATTTATTCCACTCACGCCGAGTTGCGCCAGACGCCGGATATTGTCAATGATGTGGCTGGTTGTCGCGCCGTAGCCCGCCTCTAAATCGACGCTTAACGGCAGTTCGCTAACGGTTTTGATGCGTGAGACGACATAAAACAGCTCGTCAAAACTCATCTCTTCGCCATCTTCATACCCTAACATTGCGGCGATAGCAGCGCTGGAGGATCCCAGCGCCTGATAACCAGCCTGCTGAGCAGCCTGAGCGCTGCTGGCATCCCAGACATTGGCAAGCAACAAAGGTTGGTTTTGCTGGTGAAGCGCATTAAAGTCCATTCTTTTCTCTCGCGGTAGTGTTTTCCTGACTGTGCCGCGTTGTGCTTATTTGCCACAACCGAAAACTGGACGACTATTTTTTATAAGTAGATTCTTATCATTCGCCCGTGAGAGAGATAAATAAAAAGGCCATGATTTATCATGGCCCTGGATACCGAAATACATTAACAAACGAGAAAGCGTTACTCGATATTGGATTTGTTTATTGAGTATCGGCTTCAAATGCCCGTGATTTCTGGGTTTCTTGTAATGCGTTTTCTCAGTGGGTACACCCTTGTGTACACGGTATTTTGAGGTGCTGCCTTTGGCTGCTCATTTTATGCTCTCATGCTTGCTGTTCTGGCCTCTTATCTTTTGCGCCTTATTGTATGATACCTCTATCCCACAATAAGGAATCAGCCAGCCATGAGAATGACCAGCCGCAAAAAAGAGATACTCAGCTACTTTGAGCCGGATAACCTCGAATGGGTGACGGGTGAGATTGGTGCGCCGCCGTTCGATGTGTCGGGCGTGGCCTACCTTCTTCATGGCATGGCGTCGTTCGATAAGCGCCACCAGCTCGAATCAACCCGGCGAACTCTTGAAAGTATGGTTGCTGGTGGGTTGCTTGAGCGGGTGACAGTGTACGAATCCCGGCAGATAAAAAGCGGCGGTGAGACTAGCGCAACGGTCGTGCGCTACGGTTTACCCGGACAGTGTGCCGTTGTGCGCGATACTGGCGGCGCTGATAACGCAATATCAGGTGAATACATGCGGGTCAGTTGATGAGGCCCTCGTTCCTCGTGCGCGACGTATCAAACAGTATAAAAATCCAGGTCTAAAATACCTTTACTCGTCAGTATTGATTAACGGGCCTCATCCCTTAGAGGGTAAGGCTTTGAGGGGAATTAGCTGGCGAAAAATGTAAAGGTAAATAAAGGTAATTTGCTTAATACGCATAAGTTACATGCGGAGTAATCCCGTATCTACCTGCGCGGATCTGGCTTCTTCCACTGGTAGGCAGGCGCTCGCATCATCTCCCCGAACCGTTTGCGCCGGGCTGTATCAGCTTCAATAATGCGCTCCATTTCCCGAACCTCTGCCGGAGTAAGCTGGTGGCCTTCATGCTCCAGTTTAGCGGCTGTGATTGCGGCTATCTGCTGTGGTGTCATGGTTGCCCCTGTTGCGTAGTTTTGGGCGATCAATATACTGTCTGAAACATAATTGCGCCGGGTATTAGTCTGTCCGCTCTCAAACGCCCTTTTTGGGCGTTTTGCTTTTACAGCTTCGGGCCAGTATCTTTGGCAGCTTTCCCTGTCTTACGCTCAATCACGCCCGTGATTCTATCTACTACCGGACTGAATTCCTTCCAGTAAGCCATCTCCATTGCCGACAAATCCGCCCGTTTCCTGTAAAACGTAGCCCAGCGCATCCCCTTTGGTTTCGGGAACATGCGAATGTCATTAAACAGATTATTGGTAAGGTCATTGTTGCCCCAAATCGCGTATCGCTGCTGGTGTATCTTCATGCGCATCCTGTCCAGTCTGGCGGCACTCTGGCTTTTATAGTGGAGATTCCAGCATTCCCGGCATCCGATATCTTTCCTGCCGATATACAGCTTTGCTACCCGTTTCGTGCAATGAGGGCAAACATACCATTGCCGAACTCCGTAGCCAGCCTGTGTGGTCGTGGTTCTGATTCTCCGTGTAACGCCGTTGATCGTCATGGCGTAGCCGTCTGCCTGTCGGGAGATATGCAGGGTTCCGCGCTCTGTCTGGCAGGAAAGCTGCGTACCGGGTACTGCGTCCACCAAATTGCTGCGGATGTGCGCAAGGAATTTCAGACTAATGCAGGGTAAGTCCGTGGTATAGCTGCGCGTTCTGTTTCTCACTGGCTGGCCTCCTGCGAATTACTGCGCATTAACTGCGATCTGCGCAAAAAATGAATGAGAGATAATAAGCGTTTTTCTGCGTACTGCGCACCAGTGGCGCGAACCAGAATATTTTGGACTGCCTAAATCGCATTATGGATTACAGCCCACGACTGGCGCGGATCTCGCTTCATATGGGCTTTGAGTCCGTCCAGTACAGTCCAGTATTTCAACATCGGTGACTATACGGATTGCTAACATGCGCCGCTTTTTTTAACCCTTCGCAGATCCCGCCTTGCTTGCATTGAAACGGATCTCGCTAAACTCAGCTCAAGCCGTGCGATTCTGTCGGCATGTAGCCCCATGAGTCCGTTAATCAATGTCATCTCGCGCCATTCTTCTGTTCCCGGCGTCGGATTAGTCGCCAGTAATAGCCCGTATCTCTCAGCCAGCATGAGGTTTCTTGCACGATTTCGCACCAGCGGAGAAAGCGCCTCTCCTCCCTCAAATGGGAAGAATGCCCGCCGACTGCGTTCGCCATGCTTGACGGCATTAGTATTGCCCAATGGTGCGCCTGCGCCTTTCCGCTTGCCACCCCATCCCGATCTTGATTGTTGGCTATTTTTTTTCATTTAACGGCTCACTGTGCGCATTTTGTGCGCAAAAACCCTAACTGAATGCGCGGTTTTGCTGCGTACCTGACTGCGTACTGCGTACCAGTGGAACGAACCAGATATTTAGGACGTCCTGAATCAGGATTTGGCTTCCAGCCCACTACTGGCGCGGGTCTGGTGCTGCTAGGGTTTTAAATCCGTCCTAACCAGTCCTAAATTTTCCACCGTTTGGGTGCGTACCTGACTGCAAACCATCGCCCCGCTGGTGGTCTACCGTTGCCTCTTGCCGCCATTTAACCGGAAGGCGTTACCGTTCGGTTGCGCTATCCCCATGCGGTGCTGAGTTTCGGTGACAGCGTTATGCAGGTCGCCAAAGTTCTCAGCCTTCACGGGCGGTCGCTTCACGTTCTCCAGACACGTTTCACGGCGGCGCTTTATCCATTCCCGACCTTCGTCCTCGGTGCATAACAGCATGACTTCCATCCATCGCGCGGCGGCGCGTCGGTACAGCCCTTTTGCTTCCAGATCCTCGGCTTTACTGTCGTTTACCATGTTTATATCCCTCAGAATGGATCTTCATCATCAAACGGCGGGCGCTGGTCAAAATCATCAGGGGTGTTATATAGCTCCCATCCCGGCGCGGGTTGTGTTGCGTGGCCCCTGCTGGCTCCGCTTGCTTTGCCTGACTCGGCCCGCTTCCCGCCGGGGCGTACCGTTCTGGCACTGATCACGCTGTCGGCTACTACCTGATAACCTTGCTGTGTACCGCCATCCTTGCCCGTCCACTGATTGACCTGCATCGCTCCGGCAACGCTGACTAAATCGCCTTTAACGTGTCCTGCCAGTGCGTCGGCCTGTTTGCCGAATGCCACCACGCCCAGCCAGAAAGTAACCTCTCCGCCCTCTGCTGCATGGCAGGGCAGTGCCACCGCTAACCGTCCCATTGCCATGCTTGTGCCGCTTGCTGTGGTGCGGGTCTGGGGATCTGCCACCAGCCGCCCGTATGCTGATAGTTGTGCTGTCATTAAGCGCCCTCCATTCTTGATAACGTGTTGTCAATATTCCCGGCGGCTCGTTTCAGGTAGTCCATGCTGTCATTTAGCCGGGATAATTCGCCAGCCAGTAACAAGGCCGCCGCCTCCTGCGCGGTGAACCCCTGCGCTTCAATCTCTCTAATAACTTCGATCTGCTTTTTATGATGTTCGTTCATTTTTTCGCCCTTTAGCTGAATCATACCCCCCCCTGTAAATCTTTTTTGGGGTGTAATATCCCTACCAAACCCTACTAATCGATGAAACCAAGATATGGCGCGGCTTTCAGGCTAGTAGGGAATTGTTTTTCTTACCCTACTTAACCCTACTTATCCCTACCAAATACCAAAAAACGGTTATGCGTGGCTTCTTGTTTAGTAGGCATATGTAGGGATAAGTAGGGATAAGTATATATATCCCTACCAGTCTACAAACCCCGTCATTACTGGCCTTAAATGACTTTGTAGGGATAGGTAGGGATAAATCAGGGGTAAACTATTCTTCGCCCCCTTCGGCGGTGCTGCTGCCATATGCTCGCGGTATAAACTCCTCCGCCAGCTCATTGATCCCGACGTTCGTCTGCGCTCTGCCGTTAATGCTGCGTGTCAGGTAGCTGGCCCGGTATTCTCTGGCGGCTGATTTAATGGCGCGCGAGAACTTGTTGACGGAAAGCGGCTTACCCAGCCCGTGATATTCCATGAATGCCAGGTAAAGATGATAGAGATACACCCTCGGCTCTGGCTGGCCCGCCCACGTTCCGCCGCCCATCATCAGGCCCCTCGGCTCGTTCATAAAATACAAGGCCGCGCACATGTCTATAACCGGATCTGTCCCGCGCTTAACGCCCAACGCCTCTGCGGAATCGCGCTGCTCGATTAAAAGCGTTTTAGCTTTGTTCTGGTCGGCAAACATTGCCAGCAAGTGACGAATAATTACCGGCATTTCACGGCGGATCTTCGCTGTCAGGTCGGGGTCTTTCTCCGCTTCTGATACCGGATTATCGAACGGGAATATCACGCGGCGGCGGGCAATGCCCCCGTTTCGCTCCGTGAATGTCATCGGCTCGTTATTGGTTGCCATAACAACGGCATTTATCACGGTTGTGAACTGCTTTTCATATTTCCCATCAATCTCTACCGGATCGCCGCCCGTAATGGCTTTAATCCCCGCACCCTCTCCAACATAGCGGGTCTGGTCTGGCATGATAATCAGGCTTTTTCCCACAAGCTGCGCCCGCCCTCTGGCTGTGTCTAGCGTTCCCATGCTGGCGCTGGCTGTGTTGTGCTCACCTGCCAGTGATACGGCTATGCTGCTAAATACAGATTTCCCGCTGCCGCCTTCCCCGGTTACTTCTATAAATAGCTGCCAGTCATGACGGCGAGCCAGAACCATAAACAACGCCGCCTTAATCCGCGCGGCTCTGTCGCCATTCCCTCCGGTGGCGTGATTAATCCAGCGGGTGAAATTCGGCGCATGGGTTGCAAGGGTCTCCCCGCGCTCCGCTGGCGTGTATTCAATGCCGTTGTGATTCATCAGCCAGTTATCAGGCGCGTGCGGTCTGAACTCCTGCGCTTTCAGGTCATAAATTCCGTTACTGAATCCGATACAATCCGCTGGCTGCTCTCCGGTGGGCGGGATCTGTAGCTTCATGGTGGCTACAACCGACTTAACGCCTTTCTCCGTGTAATGCGCCTCGTGTTCGTCGAATATTGCCACCATCTCCCGTTCAAGCTCTGCCTCTGGCAGCCTCTCCCAAACCCCGCAAGCGTACCGATAAACCGCCTGACTGTCGGTGTTTACTGCCAGACGCTCCCACCGGGCAGACAGTAGCCGCGCCTTCTGGCTCGCCGCCATCTGCGAAATGTCCCCGTTCTCTTTTGTTCGGCTCTTTTTGCCGCCCTCAATCGCTTTCAGTTGTACGGTCACACTTTCCCCCTGTGGCTGGTACGTCGAATCGTTAAATGCCACTGCGGCGGCCTCCAGCCCGTTTTGCTGGTGGAAGTCGTTCCAGTCGGCTTTATAGTCAGTCGGTGGAAGTGATACCCAGCCAGCCACGGACAAGGCGGCTTTCTCTGCGGCCTCCCTGCCTGTATTGGCTTCTCCGTTTTGGTGGTGGTCGTTGTCTGCGGCGATAATAATTTGCGCCTTCGGGTGTTTACGGCGCATCACTTCGGCAACGGGTAGCAGGTTGCCCGCGTCAATTGCTGCCACTGTCAGCGCGTCCGGGCGCATCAGGTGAACTGAAAGGGCCGTTGCCAGCCCTTCGGCAATTAAAACGCTCTGCGGCGATTCTGGCGCGTTTACGGCGTGATATGCCCCGCGCTTTGCCGAACCCGTCAGAAGTCGCTTTTCTCCATGCGGTGTAATGGTCTGCGCTGCTGCCACTGCGCCGGATTCGTCCACCAGCTCCAGCAATAACGAACCATCAGGCATAAGCGGGTATTTAAACCCGGTCAGCCCTTTTGATTGCAGGTACTCAGATTCTCCCTGTATGGATCTCAGGCGCATTCCGGTATACAGACGGGCAAACGTAGCCCTTCGCTGCTCTGCGTCCTCTGCTGCCTGTTTTTGGCGCTCCTGCTCACGCTGCTGGCGGTCTGCGGCTAACTGCCTCTGTCTCTGGCTGGCAGCGTCTGGTGCTGGTTCTGCAGCCCGGTAATCAATACCCAGCACATCAGCGGCAAGGTGCGCCGCCTCTGTGGTGTCGCAGTTGTTCACCCGTTTGATTAAGTCCAGCCCGTCGCCAGCGCCACACTGGTTGCAGATAAAGCTGCCGCGCCCGTTGTCGTCGAATCTGAAACGGTCTTTTCCACCACATGCAGGGCATGGGGAATGGCGGCGCGATGAATCAGGCACGTCGATAGATAATCCAGCCAGCACATAAGGCCAGCGCCCTGCTGCGGCGCTGGTCACTTCGCGGATAATGTCGATATTACGCATTCGTGTTACCTCCCTCAGTGCGCCGCTGGCATTTCAGGCAAGCCGTTTTCATTCAGGTCAGCAATGAATCCATCATGCAGCTCTGCCAGCGTTTCACGTCCGAACGGGGTCAGCTCGCCGCGCTCCGTGTCGATCATGGCCTGATAAAAAACAATGGCGTTCGCCGTTCCCTGCTCAATGCCGTAGCGCTCAATCATTGCGCCCTCGATGTTATTCGCCATCGCCAGACGTTCCGCGAACGGGTAAACCACAATCCCCGCTGTGCCATTGGAGTAAATCGCTACTTTTGACGTTGTGCCGTCATCCTCCGTGATGGTGGTGGTGCCGTTTTCGCGCTTCATCTCAGAAATGAACGTCGCAGCAATCAGCCAGCGCCACATAGTGACGTTATGCTGCGCGGTGAAGTCGAACCAGCCACGCGCCCCGCCATCAGCAACGGCAAAATGTATGGCGTATCCTATATCTGGCTTGTCGTCGTACTCTCCGGCGTCAAGGCCGTTCACGGCGCTCTCGTAGCTGATAAGAGCAAACTGCTCATATCCCCCGGCATCATTGCTGGCCATGATATTGACGCCGTGCGGTGTGGCTTCGACGTGTAATACGTCGGCATTTCCCGGTGTGAATTTCTCTACGTTGCTCATGCGCTGCCCTCCGCATCAATTCTGGCTATATCGACAATCGCCAGGACTTTACTCAGCCAGCAATACACGATTTCGGCCTGTTCATCGTTTAGTTGAGTGGCTAAATCAGTCATAACGTGAGCCAGCCCATTGCGGGCGCGGGTCATGCGTTCTGCTGTTCGGTCTGCCAGCGTAAAATCATCCGGGTATGCTTCTTTGCGAGATAGCATCACTTCGGCTTCCAGCTCTGCCGGGTGGCGGTAGATGGTATTTATGTTCATTTGCCCGCCCTCCCTTTGGCTTCTTTTTCACTGATTGAGCGCAAGAATGCGGCGTTTGCAGCGCTATCATTCAGCGCCCGCGCAACCTCTCCGATACTTCCCAGCATTGCGCCTAATCTGTACATATCAGATTTAGCGCCTTCCTCCGGGTAGTCATCGCTATCAGCCGCCCAGAACATGAGGCTACCAATGGCACTGACGCCCAGCATTAAATCACTCACGGCATCACTGGCGCGGCTCTCAATTCCTTTCAGATCATCAGGTGTACAACCATCAAAGTTGCAGGACACTAAATCGTTATACAGGCTCATGCTGCCACCTCACGAATGCGGGTAATCTGGATGTGGGACAGGCGTTCATTTCTGGCCTGATTTAGCGCCTCAGCTTTGGCGCTGGTCGCGCTGCGGGCGTCAACGATATAAACGAACTCGACTAGCTCGCCGCTCCGGGCGGTGGCGCATCCTGCAACACGGAAGTAATTAAGCATGTGCGCCCCCTGTGCGAATACGTCCGGCGAAAAAGCAAACGTGATCCCGCGCCAGTGAACGGCGGGCTTCCTGCTCAGTCTCTGCGACGATATGGTGAATTTTTGCGGTAATTGTCGGCATATCGCGGCGAACTGCTGCGATAATCCAGATGAATGATGGTTTTTGGGTTGGGGTAGTAGCCAGCATGTAGGCAGCCTCCTTTTGCTTTAAGGAGTCACCGCCTGAGTTTCCACGCTCTGAAATGGCGGTGACGTTAGCAGGGGTGGAAATACCGGCGCAAAAGGAAACCGGCCTACGCGAACGTAGCCCCACTAACGCCACCATTGATTTAGTACGGGCTAGGCCGCTGATTAGGTGTGCGTAGTGATCGGACACAAAAAAAGACGCTTTCGGCGTCTGTGTCGCCTCTTGCTTACTCGGGTTTCCACGCCCGGTTGCTGATTTTGCAGCAACGTGAGGACTATAACACTGATTTTCCTGCTGGTGGTCTGACCTGTGGGCGCGCCCCTGTTCATTGCGTTCAACCATTGCCACTTCTTTAGCCATATCCAGCGATAGCAGATAATCATGCTCTATTTGCTGGCGAGTTTTTGCGCTCGCCCGTTTTGGCGTGCTCAAATTTTCAACACGGATAAAATCGGTTCCGGCAATAAAACCGTACTGGTCAATTCGGCCTTTAATCCAGTTAGTAAAGTCGCGGCCCACCCCCAGCGCTTTATGCAAGGCTCTGGCGCTCACAATATTGGCTTCACGCCCGCCAATGCGTCCGGCAATAACGGGAACAATAGCGGCGAAGTCGTTGCCGTTAATTACTCCCGTGTTGACGTTGGGTTGCGGGGCGGCCTCCGAACTGAATCGGCTTTTTTCGATAGTCATATTTTCGGCTCCGTTATGCGGCGGTGAGATTGTCCGGGTATAGATTGAGAATGTCGGCAATTTCAGGCTGAGAAAGCCCCTGATAGCCCCCAGCGTCGGCGTTATGGTTCACAAGCCGAATAACTTTTAGAACGTCACCGCGCCCGGTAAAGCGATAGCGTAAATGTGACCCGATCCCGTCGGGATTCTTTTCGTCTATGCGCTCAAGCTGAATATCAAGCCTGCGCTCTAACTCGCTGGCGTAGTTCCTTCCAGACGAAAGGCGGCAATATCGCAGAATGTCGTTTTCTGTCCATCCCTCTACGCCAGTGCGTAGCATGTAGACGCGGGCGCGGTGCTTCTTCGGTGTGCGGCGTGGCGCTTGTGTGGTGGGCGCTGGTGGCGTAACATCAGATCCGCGAATATCTATGCTGTTAGCCGCCTGCTGTCCGGGGCGGTTTTCTTTTTTCATCAGGCCACCTTTCCCCGACGCTCTGCCAGCCAGTTGTTAATCTCTACCGCATCAAAGGCGGTAATCTTCTCGCCCAGCTTTACCGGGCGCGGTAGCGAGCCGCTGCGAACTTTGCGATCAATGGTTGAAACGCTAACGCCCAGCAATTCAGCAAGGCGGAAGCGTCGGATATAGCCAGATTGGGGGATTGTGTGGATTGCTGCGTTCTGTATTGCCATGATGCTCATAACTCCGTTTTGCGTCGTTATGGATATTTTGTCGCCGTATAGGATATGAATTAAACAATTAAAAAGGGGTTTTTATCCGTTGCAGATATTTACCCCTTTTTATCCATTATCTAGCCAATCCCTTTGGTGCTATCCCGGCAGAATTTAGCCACTTTTTAATGGCTGCTACACTCGGCGCGTCTGTGTAGCTCTTATCTAGCTGGTGCTTAACAGTGGTTGCTACAACATTCACTGAGGCATATGGCATCTGCTCCCACTTGGATTTAGCTATTTCGCAAGCCTCTGCATTGTGCCTATTAGTCGGCCTCCCTCCATACGAACCAAGAATAGCGGGGGCATTAATTCTGGCAGCAAGGTCTGTTGACGAGAAAGAGAAAAAGCGATACGCAGCCATTGCTGACTCTAAATCACCATTGCTAGCCAATGAAACGATAAGGCATACCATCCGTCTACAGTAGGCTTCTTCGGCACGATGCTTGTAACAAACAATATCAATAAACTTTTTTAAGTTGTTAACAATTTCAACGTGGGGGCCATGATAATCATTAAACAAATCATCTACGGAAAATGACTCACCACTACTCAACGCAGCGGCATCAGTAATGATTTCTAAGATAAGTGACCGATGTTTCTTGTCGCTCTCCATCATGTAATGGATATTATTAATTGCAGAATACTTTTCTTCTTCAATGCTTCGTAATCTGGATTTGGTATATTTATTAAAAATACTCTCACTGCTTTGTGTCATAGCGTCACCTTTCACGCTGTGCCTTAAAGAGTGATTGAGCCAGGCGGTAAGGCTTCCCGCTTTTCGCCCCGTCGGGCTAGGCTCAATCTGTCCTCTGATTCTTTACATATCTTGGTTACTAATCGTGGTTACTGGTCGTGGTTACTTCGCCTTTCTCAGCGGTGTAACGTTGTATTCTTCGCCGCGCTCCAGTGCCACCAGCAAGCCTGCCCACTGTGTTAACGCGGCCCGGCGTTCATCAAAATACTGGTGACGGTTATAGATACCCTCCACGCCTTTAATTTTGTGATTAAGGCATCTTTCTGCGACTACAGGATCAACGCCCAGCGCGGCTAAATGGGTGCGGGCCGTGCGCCGGAAGTCGTGAATAGTGAAATTCGGCACGTCCGGCATTTCAGCGCGAACCTTCGCCAGCGCAACGGGCAGGGTACTTTCCTGAATATGGGGGATCATCCTGTTTTGCATCTTTCTGGCTGGCAGTACCCATGCGCTATTGCATGAGAACGTTTTAAGTTCTCTCAGCCATTCGACTGCTGGCGGTGCTAATGGAATGTCTATAGCGTCGCCGTTTTTGCTGCGTTCCTCTGGCAAGCGCCATACGGCTTTATCAAGATCGAACTCCTCCCAGCGGGCGGCGCATAACTCCATTTTGCGGACGCATAACGCTAACAGTAATTTGAACGTGATTTCATTCTGGCGACTGAACCCCTTAGCCGTGCGCATGGCTTTGAATAGCTGGATTAACTCATCACGTGTTAGCCAGCGGTCGCGGCTAACCTCCTTCCCTCCAGCGTCTGCCACCTCAAAGGCTGAACAGGGGTTAATCTCCAGCGCGTGCCGTTTGATTCCGTAGTCGAATATGCGGCGCGTCCATCTCAGCACGTCCGTTGCTATGGTCGGCGCTCCACGGTCAACAATACCTTTCAGCATGTCGTCGATATGGCGCGGCTTCACGTCCTCTACCTTCATGCTGCCAATGCAGGGGTTTATATCTTTGTCGATACGGCGGCGGAGTATATCGGGGTGCTTCCAGCGGGGCAGTATCTGACGTTCAAAGTATTCAGCGGCAAGCTCTGAAACGCGCATGGCGTTTTTTTCTGCTTCCATCTTCGCCAGTGCTTCGGATTTCCGCTCCTGCTTCTCCCCGGCAACGTCATAACCCAGCGCAACACGCGCCGAAAGCTCCTTTGCTGTCTCTCTGGCCTTTGATAGTGACAGTTCAGCATAAGAGCCAATCATCATGGCGCGGGCTTTCCCGGCGAACTTATAGCGGAAACGCCAAACGGGGGTCTGGTAGTTTTCCCGGTATGAAAGATAAAGCCCGTTACCATCAGAGCGCCCCTCGAATCGCTCTCCGCTCTTAATCCATGCGCGGATCTGCATGTCTGTGAGTTTTGGCATTTTGCGAATATCCAAAAGTTTAATAAGGGGTGTACACCTAGATGAGTACACCTAACGCCGTGGGTACACCCAGGTGTACACCCTAATCATGCGCTTTGTTGCGTCTTTATGATAGCCGATGATAACAAAAAAGCCCGTCTGAGTGCGGGCTTTACTGGTTTCGTGCGTCTTTGTGATAGCTCTTAAATATTTACTCGATATTCTGGATTTGCTCGCGCATTTGCTCGATGAGTACCTTCAGCTCAATCGCGGAGTTGGTCACCTCGGCGTTAATCGATTTTGACGCCAGGGTGTTCGATTCACGGTTGAACTCCTGCATCATAAAGTCGAGACGGCGACCCACAGCTTCTTTCTTCTTCAGAATGTTATAGGTCTCTTTAACGTGCGCTTCGAGACGGTCCAGTTCTTCGGCAACGTCGATACGCTGCGCCATCAGCACCAGCTCTTGCTCAAGGCGGTTATTTTCCAGCTGCACTTCCGCATCTTCCAGCTTGGCGACCAGACGCTCGCGCTGCCACTGGAGAATTTCCGGCATATGAGCGCGAACTTTCGCCACTTCGCCGCTCACGCCTTCAAGCCGCTGCTCGATAAGCGCTTTCAGGGCCTGGCCTTCCGTTTCGCGGGCGACGATGAAGTCGTCCAGCGCGCCGTCAAGAGCGGCCAGAATGTCGGCGGCGATGGCGTCGAGATCCTGCTCTTTGGCGGCCATCACGCCCGGCCAGCGCAGGATATCAACCGGGTTGATTTCCCCTTCATCGCTCTGCATTTTCACCCAGTTGGCAGCGTTTACCAGCTGTTTAGCCAGCTTTTCGTTGAGGATGAGTTCACCCTGAGCGCTGGGATCTTGTTCAAAACGCAAGGTGCATTCGACTTTACCGCGAGTCAGGCGGGCGCGAATGCGCTCGCGTACCACGGGCTCCAGACTACGGAACTGCTCCGGCAGGCGGAAGTACGTTTCCAGATAGCGCTGGTTTACCGAGCGCAGCTCCCATGCGGCGCTACCCCAGTCACCCTTGATTTCACGGCGGGCATAGGCGGTCATACTGCGGATCATAGGCGTTCCTGTTTTCGTAATAATGAATGCAAGGATTATAGCCGTGCGGGCGGTGACTTAACAGGAATAGTGATGAAATACTTCAAGGACGATTGTTTTAAGGGATATCGCCGCAAAGTTATTTTCACCAGGGGCTGTAGGTGGGGTTATATATTATGGGAATCCGTAGTTAATATTTTCTGATATTAGATACGGGCATGGGATTCGGATGCCTTTGTACAAATGCATATACCGCCAGACAAGCTATTCTGTGAGTTTTAGGAAGTATAACCACCAGCAATGAGATAGGGTATTACCTTTAAGCATTATGTATGTTTTTTTTGCATTGATTACTATAAATTTATTAAAACTTTGGTGATTGTATTTATGGTGAGAATACTGTTGTATTAATTATATCTAATTGTTTTGTTTTGGCCTTTTTAAGTTTTATGCGGTATTGTCCGACTGAAAGAACGCTAGTATAGTCGTTTAAGATGAGTTCTATAAAAAGGATTTTAATATGGACGCTATCTTTGACAGAGTCGTAAGGGAATTTTTTCCAAATACAACCATACCTTTTTGGAAAAAATGGCTGTTCAGGACGGCATTTGGCAATAAGGTATTTTCTCGCTTAATATATAACGAGCGACTCGTTAATAAAAATGGGGTCGAGTGGGTTAATGCAGTTGTTGAACTCCTTGAGTTGAAATGTGAAAGCGAACACCACCAACTTAACAACATACCTGGGCATGGGGCTACGGTTGTTATTTCAAATCATCCGACGGTTATCGATGGACTTAGCTTAATACATACGGTCTCCCGAGTCAGGAGTGATATAAAAATAATAGCTAATCACGTTTTGCCAATTATATTCCCCCAGGTATCGGAACTTACCATTGGAATTGAGAATATGGCCGGTAAGATGAGCCATAAAAAATTCCGCGAGATGAACGATCACCTGCGAAAAGGAGGCGTATTGATTATATGTCCTGCGGGTAAGCTGGCTAACTGGTCTCTTTCCGGGTTACAGGAGCATAAGTGGAACCCCGGTTTTTTACAGCTTGCTATGAGAAATAATGCAGCATTGGTACCAATTCATATTACGGGAGCAAACAGTAAGATTTATTATCTTACTGCAACATTCTGGCGGCAACTGTCGAACATGATGGTTATTCGTGAAGCTCTCCGCCATCATGGCAAGACCATGAAAATCAATATAGGACAGCAAATAGCCTTATCCTCGTTTAAAGAATACAATAAAGATCTTTCTGCCGCGGCAAATGTATGTTTGACGCACCTCCAGAGTATAGCGAAGAATGGCCCGGCTATGTTAGATACGATTGCGCCGCAAGAATTAGAACCAGGTAAAAAGGAGCTAATTAGCGCAATAGAGGAGTGCGAAATATTAAGGCAGTTTGAAGACGGTAGAAAACTAGTGATATATCGCTGTAATACTAACCGAACCTCACCTATTATTGATGAGTTAGGGCGCTTACGCGAACGCTGTTATCGCGATATTGGTGCCGGAACTGGTAACGACCGAGATAACGATGTTTTTGATGAAAGTTATTATCATATCATTTTGTGGGATCCTTCTGATGTGGAAATCCTGGGAGCATATCGTGTTATGCCCGTTGGCGAGCAGCTGGCCCAACATGGTTTAACAGGCCTCTATAGCAACAGCTTGTTTAAATACCATGATAATGCCTATTCCTGTTTAGAGAAGTGTGTGGAAATTGGCCGCGGCTTTATTCAGAAACCTTATCAAAAAAGTAAGGTGCTTGATTATTTATGGCAAGGGATATTTGACTTTATAAAAAGATATCCGGACTATAAATACTTGCTGGGTGTGCTGACCATTCCTGGAACTTTTCCTGAAAAAGTACAGAAACTCATCATCAGTTTCTATAATATATACTTTTCCTCGACAGCTGATTTTTGTTCGCCGATAGCATTGTTCACTGCCGAAAATGTACAGGATGATACTCCATTTTGTGGCGAAGATTTTAGAGCAGACTGGAGCATGCTCAATCACCTGCTGAGAGAAGAAGGTTATGAACTTCCCTGGCCTTTTAAACAGAGTGCTAAATGGTTCTCCCCGGGCGGATCGTCGATTCTTGCATTCACAAAAGATGATTCTTTTAATTCGATAGCTGGGTTAAATCTGAGCTCTATAGATAAATTGAATGAAAGCTACGTTAAGCATTATTTAAAAGATTAAACTGACGATGGCTGTACGGTCCTGGAGCGAGCGTGCCTTAATCCAGACCGTAATGATAAGGGAAATGATATACGTATGGATGCGTTTTAATGCGAAAGCCAATAAATATATTTATTATATTGATATCGGTGCTGATACTCACCGGATGTGATAACAAATCAGATAACATGTTATCCGGTTATTCACATGGAGAATTTGTATACCTTTCATATTCTGGTAATGAAAAAATAGAACGGATCTTGATCAATAAAGGAGATAACGTCGCCGCAGGACAGGAGTTAGTGAAGATTGAGTCCTTCGATGCGCAAAATATTTTCCTGCGCGCTGAGGAAAAGCTATCAGCAGAGAGCGCTCTATTACGAAATCTGGAATCTGGCGAACGGCCTGAAGAGCTGGATATTATACGTTCGCAGATAAAAAAAGCACAATCGGCAGAATCCCAGGTAAAGCGGCAGCTTGGGCGATATCGTAATCTTTACGCCAATCATGCCATATCGCTTGCGGAATGGGAGGATATCCGGGATGAATTAACTCAAAAAGGCGCACAGGTTGAAGAGTTAATTAATCAACTCAAAGCACGGCAACTCCCTGCCCGGCAGGATGAGATTAGCAAGCAGCGCTCAATGGTGGCCGCGGCAAAACTCGAACGGGATAAGGCGCTGTGGGATGTCCAGCAAACGACGATTGTTTCTCCGGTCAATGCTAAAGTCTTCGATATTATTTATCGTGCCGGGGAGCGCCCTTCTGCTGGTAAACCAATAATCAGTCTGTTACCTCCTGAGAATATAAAAGTACGCTTCTTTATACCCGAAGCGAAGCTCGGTAAATTTAAAATCGGATCTAAGGTAAAACTTATATGCGATGGTTGCGCTGAGCCCATTGCTGGCGTTATTAACTATATCAGCCCTGAGGCCGAGTTTACGCCTCCAGTTATTTATAGTACGAAACGTCGTGAGAAGCTCATTTTTATGGCGGAGGCTATCCCTGCGCTGCAGCAGGCAGGGCGGATGAAAATCGGCCAACCGTTTGATGTGGAGATTATTGGCGATGAATAATCTTTGTATTGATGTAAAAAATCTCAATAAACATTTTGGCGAGCATCACGTCGTAAAGGATTTCTCTTTACAGGTGGCAAAAGGCGAGATCTATGGTTTTCTCGGTCCGAACGGTAGCGGAAAAACGACATCGATTCGAATGATGTGTGGTTTGATTACGCCGGATTCCGGTGAAGGTACTTGTCTGGGTATGGATATCTTTACGCAGCGGGAAAAAATAAAAAAAAAGATAGGCTACATGACCCAGTATTTCTCAATGTGGGGAAATTTAACTATTCGGGAAAACTTACTTTTTATTGCGCGGTTATATAGCCTCGATCAGCGTAGAGATCGGGTTGAACGTGCGCTTTCTGAGTTAGGCCTCACTGCCCGACAGCACCAGCTGGCTAAGGAGCTTTCTGGGGGCTGGAAGCAAAGAATGGCCCTCGCCGCCTGTATGTTGCATGAACCTGTTTTGCTATTTCTGGATGAGCCGACTGCTGGCGTGGATCCCAAGGCGCGGCGAGAGTTCTGGCAAATGCTGCACCAGCTCTCTGACCGGGGGATCTCGATACTGGTGAGCACGCATTATATGGATGAGGCTGAGCGCTGCCATAAGGTTGCCTATCTCTCTTATGGTCGGCTGCTGGCGAATGGCACTATTGCGTCGATTATCGCCTCCCAGAATTTGATCACCATGCGAACCAGCGGCGCCGGTCTGACGCTGCTTGAAAGCCAGCTACAGCGCTTGCCGGATATTGAGCAAACGGTCATTTTTGGCAATCAGCTTTATATTACATCCAGAGATGAAGCGAAGTTAAAATCCGCGCTTTTTGCCTTTACGCAACAGGGTTATGAGTTCTGTAAGGTGGATACCAATCTGGAAGATGCATTTACCTACTTGATGAAAAATAATTGTGAAAAAAATTAATTTTAGCTTCTCCGTTACGCGGTGGATTGGCGTGGTTATTAAGGAAATTCACGAGCTACGCCGTGATAAAGTCAGCATCAGTATGGTGCTCCTGACACCTCTTTTTCAGCTGATCATTCTTGGCTATGCCATCAATATGGATCCGCATAATCTTCCGACCGCCTTACTAAATTATGATACCGAACGCATGAGTCAAATCTTTGTGACGGAAGCGCAAAATACCGGGTATTTTTCGATGATTCCTGTCGATTCAGAAGAGGCGGCGCAGAAAGCCTTTGTGCGGGGGGATGTCACTTTTATCGTGACGATCCCTGAAGGGTTTACGCGCAAGTTACTGCGTGGAGAAAAGCCACAACTATTGATTCAGGGGGATGCCATCGATCCGATCACCACGGGGAATGCGCTCAGCGCCCTTGTGCAGGTGGCGAAGTCGATGTTTCAGCACGATTTGCCGGGCGACATGCGTGTGGTGCAAAAAGAGGATGATTTCGAGCTTATCATTCATCGCATGTTTAACCCTGAGGGGATAACCCAGTTTAATACTATTCCCGGTATTATGGGGTCTATACTCAGTACAACGTTAATCCTGATGACCGCCCTGTCAATTACCCGCGAGCGAGAAAACGGGGCGTTAGAAAATTTACTGGTCTCTCCGTTGTCCGGGCTTGAGGTCATTATTGGGAAAATAACGCCTTTTGTTATCATTGGTCTGTTTCAGGCGACGTTAATCCTGATTGCCGCCGTTTTGTTGTTCGATATCCCCCTTCACGGTAGCGTCTTCCTACTATTTTTTGTGCTGTTAATTTATGTCTTTCTTTGTCTGTCAATTGGTATCGGTATTTCTGGCTTAGCACAAAACCAGCTGCAGGCGCTGCAAATGTCCTCTTTTTACTTTATCCCTTCCATTATGCTGTCCGGCTTTATTAGCCCCTTTATTAGTATGCCTGACTGGGCGAAAGCCATTGGATCCTGTTTACCGCTGACCTACTTCATCCGCCTGGTTAAGGGCATTATGCTGAAAGGCTATTCAGCAACGGCATTGTTGCCTGACCTCTTGCCGCTGATAGGCCTGGCGGTGATTGTCATTGGTGTGGGGTTGAAATCTTATCGTAAAACGCTGGACTGACATTATCGGCGCGTCCGGCTGGAGTGGGCATAGGCTTTTTGCCATGAAATTCGTATAATGCGCCCTCACATTCGTTTCAAGCCGGAGATTTCTATCATGCGTCCAGCAGGCCGTAGCGCTAATCAGGTGCGTCCCGTCACCCTGACCCGTAATTACACAAAACACGCTGAAGGCTCCGTGCTGGTCGAATTCGGTGATACCAAAGTGCTGTGCACTGCCTCTATTGACGAAGGCGTTCCGCGTTTCCTGAAAGGCCAGGGCCAGGGCTGGATCACCGCTGAATACGGCATGCTGCCGCGTTCTACGCACACGCGTAACGCGCGTGAAGCGGCAAAAGGCAAGCAGGGCGGCCGGACGATGGAAATTCAGCGCCTGATTGCCCGTGCGCTGCGCGCAGCGGTTGACCTGAAAGCGCTGGGCGAATTCACGATTACTCTCGACTGCGATGTACTGCAGGCCGACGGCGGCACTCGCACTGCCTCCATTACCGGTGCCTGCGTGGCGCTGGCCGATGCGCTGAATAAGCTGGTCGCCGCCGGCAAGCTGAAAACCAATCCGATGAAAGGGATGGTGGCCGCGGTCTCCGTCGGTATCGTAAATGGCGAAGCCATCTGCGATCTGGAGTACATCGAAGACTCCGCCGCGGAGACCGACATGAACGTGGTGATGACCGAAGATGGCCGTATTATTGAGGTGCAGGGCACTGCGGAAGGTGAGCCGTTTACCCATGAAGAACTCCTCACTCTCCTGGCGTTAGCCCGAGGGGGGATCGAGTCCATTATCACGACGCAGAAGGCGGCGTTAGAAAATTAATGATTAAGGCGACTGAGAAGTCGCCTTTTTTTTGCGCTTTATCCTTCATCACACCTGCGAAGGGGAGCGCGCAGTCTGACAATGATGAAAAGTACCAAAGGAGCGAATCCATGAAGCCGTATCAGCGCCAGTTTATTGAGTTTGCGCTTAGCAAGCAGGTTCTTAAGTTTGGCGAATTCACGCTGAAATCCGGGCGCAAGAGCCCCTATTTCTTCAACGCCGGCCTGTTTAACACCGGGCGCGATCTGGCTCTGCTGGGCCGTTTTTATGCCGAGGCGCTGGTGGATTCCGGAATTGAGTTTGACCTGCTGTTTGGCCCGGCCTACAAAGGAATCCCAATCGCCACCACCACCGCGGTGGCGTTAGCCGAGCATCATGACCGCGATCTGCCTTACTGCTTTAACCGCAAAGAGGCAAAAACCCATGGCGAAGGCGGCAATCTGGTCGGTAGCCCGCTGCAGGGCCGGGTAATGCTGGTGGATGACGTGATCACCGCCGGTACGGCGATTCGCGAATCCATGGAGATTATCCAGGCCCAGGGCGCGCAGCTGGCGGGCGTTCTGATCTCCCTGGATCGTCAGGAACGCGGCCGCGGCGAGATCTCCGCCATTCAGGAAGTGGAGCGGGATTACGGCTGCCAGGTTATCTCAATCATCACTCTGAAAGAGCTGATTACTTATCTGGAAGAGAAACCCGAGATGGCGGAACACCTGGCGTCAGTTCGCGCCTATCGTGAAGCCTACGGCGTCTAAGACATACGCCCGGTAAGCGTCACGCTACCGGGCATCTCAGAAGAAGATTACTGCAGCTGTGCGGCGACCAGCGGCCAGCGGGCGTCGAAATCATCCGTCGGACGATATTTGAACTCGCTGCGCACAAAGCGCGACAGCATGCCCTCGCAGAAAGCCAGCAGCTGGCTGGCCAGCAGGGTTTCGTCGAGGGTGTAGCCTTCGCCTTCGCGCATTTTTTTCTCGCGCATCACCTGGCGTAGCTGCGCTTCGATGCGCTCAAAAAGCTGGTTGATGCGACCCTGAAGCCGGTCCTGTTCGAACATCAGCGCGTGCCCGGTGAGGATACGCGTCAGCCCAGGATTACGCTCGCCAAAGCCAAGAATCAACAGAACGATCAGGCGCAGGCGCGCGGTGGTGTCCTTTTCATCTTTCAAAATCAAATTGATGCGCGTAATCAGACTGTCTTCAATGAACTCGATCAGGCTGTCAAACATGCGGGTTTTGCTGGGAAAATGGCGATACAGCGCGGCTTCAGAGACGCCGACGGAAGCCGCCAGTTTCGCGGTGGTAATACGCTGACTACCATCGCTGGATTCCAGCATCAGCGCCAGAGATTGAAGTATTTCTTCGCGACGATTCCGTTTCGCAGTTTGCTTTTCTGCCATGTTTTAAAATACCCCTGAAAATAAGCACTTGTCAGGCAGACATCCACAACGCGACCGCAAACCAGGGCTTGCGGTAATGTTATTGCGTTATGCGCGTTGGGATGCAGATTCCGTGTTGCTGGGCTTATTTACGCCCTGAGTGACCGAAGCCGCCTTCGCCGCGGTCGGTGGCATCGAAGGATTCCACCAGGTTAAATTCCGCCTGAACGACCGGCACAAAGACCATCTGTGCGATACGTTCGCCCGGCTCGATAATAAAGCTCTGCTGACCGCGGTTCCAGACGGACACCATCAGCTGCCCCTGGTAATCGGAGTCGATAAGGCCCACCAGGTTGCCCAGGACTACGCCATGCTTATGACCCAGGCCGGAGCGCGGCAGGATCACCGCCGCCAGAGAGGGATCGGCGATATGAATCGCAAGGCCGGTCGGCAACAGCGTGGTTGCGCCCGGCGCCAGCTCTACGGCGTCGTCGAGACAGGCTCGCAGGTCAAGTCCGGCGGAGCCGGAGGTGGCATAGGTCGGCAGCGGAAATTGCTGGCCGACACGCGGGTCCAGAATCTTAACGTCGATTTTTTTCATCATAACGGGTCACGATCTCGTCGAGTAATAATTGGCCCAGGAGTTCCTTGCGCTCAAGTGGTAAGCGCTTTTCCCCATCCTGCCAGAAAAGGTGTAGTGCGTTGCTGTCGCTGTTAAAGCCCTGATTAGGCTGGGAAACATCGTTGGCGCAAATCAGGTCGAGGTTCTTGCGGGCACGTTTTTGCCGCGCATATTCTTCCACATTATTCGTTTCGGCGGCAAACCCAACGACGTAGGGGCGATGTGATTTTAGCGCCGCGACCCCGGCCACGATATCCGGGTTTTTAACCATTTTTATTGTTAATTCATCACCTTGTTTTTTTATTTTATCTTCGGCGATGACGGCGGCGCGGTAATCCGCTACCGCGGCGCAGCCAATAAAAATGTGCTGCTGCTGGGCGCCAGCCTGGACGGCCGCTTCCATCTCCAGCGCGGTAGTGACATCAATGCGCTGCACAAACGGCGGGGTCGGTAGCGATACCGGCCCGCTGATCAAGGTCACGTTCGCGCCCCGCTGCGCTGCGGCGGCGGCAATCGCGAAGCCCATCTTGCCAGAGCTGTGGTTGGTGATATAACGCACCGGATCCAATGGCTCACGGGTCGGGCCCGCGGTAATCATGAGGTTGAGATGTTGCAAATCTTTGACAGGGGAGGCGAAATGCTGCGCGGCCATGTCTACGATAGTTAACGGATCGAGCATTCTCCCCGGGCCGACGTCGCCGCAGGCCTGGCTACCGCTGTCTGGTCCCCATAGCAGCAGCCCGCGGGTAGCGAGCGTCTGCAGATTATGCTGGGTGGCCTGCGCGCGATACATCTGCTGGTTCATGGCGGGCACCACGGCAACCGGGGATGGGGTGGCAAGACAGATCGTCGACACCAGATCGTTGGCCATGCCGGCCGCCACGCGAGCGATTAAATCGGCGGTCGCTGGGGCGAGGATCACCAGGTCGGCCCATTTACCGAGCTCAATATGGCCCATTGCCGCTTCCGCCGCCGGATCGAGCAGGCTGTCGGAAACCGGATAGCCGGATACCGCCTGCAGGCTGAGTGGGGTGATGAACGCTTTTGCCGCCTCCGTCATCGCGACACGCACTTCCGCGCCGCGTTCACGCAGCCGGCGCACCAGTTCCGGGGTTTTATACGCCGCGATGCCGCCGCTGACGCCCAGGACGATTTTTTTACCCGCCAGAGTCATCATGATGTCTTCCTGTTGCCGTAGACCAGAATCCGCGCATCTTATCACAATCCTGCCGCCGTCGTGTCTCTGCCGGGCATTCACTTTGCGAGCGGCTACGCAGGGTGAAAATCGACGGGTCGGCAGCGCCGTCAGGCTGTGCCAGGATAGGCTGATTCACCCAGGAGGGCGCATGGACGGAATGGAAAATCTGATGCCACGGGAGAAGATGCTGCAATACGGCATCGAAACGCTAACGGATGTTGAGCTGCTGGCGCTGTTTCTGCGCGTCGGCACGCGTCGTCAGGATGTGCTCAGCTATGCCCAGGCGTTACTGCAGCGTTTTGGCTCACTCTACGCTCTGCTTTCCGCTGATAAAGCGCAACTGATTGCTGTAGACGGACTGGGGCTGGCGAAATATGCCCAACTGAAGGGCATTGCCGAGCTGGCGCGACGCTATTTTAGCTCGCAGCTGGTCGAGGAGGCCGCGCTGGTCACCCCCTCGATGACGCGCGAGTTTTTACAAAGCCAGCTGACGGAAGAGGAGCGCGAGATCTTTATGGTGATCTTTTTAGATAATCAGAACCGGGTGTTGAAACATAGTCGTCTTTTTTCTGGTACTCTTAGCCACGTTGAGGTGCATCCGCGAGAAATTGTACGCGAAGCCATCAAAGTGAACGCCGCCGCCGTGATCCTTGCGCATAATCATCCCTCCGGTAGCCCGGAGCCAAGTCAGGCCGACAGACTGATTACCGAAAGGGTGATAAAATGTTGTAGATTCATGGAGATACGCGTGCTTGATCATCTGGTTATCGGCCGCGGTGCGTATGTATCTTTTGCCGAACGTGGCTGGATTTAGCCCCGAACTGGCGATCCTTCGGGATCTTTGTCTGTTCGGGACTTGAGCACATCGCCGAGTCAGCGTATACTACGCCACCTTTGAGAATCTCGGGTTTGGCATTTGGGCCTGGCAGTCGAGAGTTCACATTGAACTGCGATGACCAGGCTGTAAAGCCTGACGAGGCGCCAATACCCCATACGAAGCTCGAGCTAATTTGATTTTTGGAGAATAGACATGTCCCGAGTCTGCCAAGTTACTGGCAAGCGTCCGGTGACCGGTAACAACCGTTCCCACGCACTGAACGCGACTAAACGCCGTTTCCTGCCGAACCTGCACTCTCACCGTTTCTGGGTTGAGAGCGAGAAGCGTTTTGTCACCCTGCGCGTATCTGCTAAAGGTATGCGTGTAATCGATAAGAAAGGCATCGATACAGTTCTGGCTGAACTGCGTGCCCGTGGCGAAAAGTACTAAGTACTTAGAGGAAATAAATCATGGCTAAAGGTATTCGTGAGAAAATCAAGCTGGTTTCTTCCGCTGGTACTGGTCACTTCTACACCACCACGAAGAACAAACGTACCAAACCGGAAAAAATGGAACTGAAAAAGTACGATCCGGTTGTACGTCAGCACGTTATCTACAAAGAAGCTAAAATTAAATAATTTTAGCCTCCTTGTATAAAAACCCCGCTTCGGCGGGGTTTTTTGTTTTTAAAACTCCCCCATATTGCTTTCACATACTCCCTTTTCAGTCACCTGTCCGTGAAGCACAATACGTCGGGTAAACGGAGGAAAATCATGCCTGAATTACCAGAGGTTGAAACCAGCCGTCGCGGCATCGAGCCGCACCTGGTTGGCGCAACCATTCTGCACGCCGTCGTGCGCAACGGACGGCTGCGCTGGCCGGTTTCCGAAGAGATCTATCGCCTGAGCGACGTTCCGGTTCTCAGCGTGCGTCGCCGCGCCAAATACCTGCTTCTGGAGCTGCCGGACGGCTGGATCATCGTCCATCTTGGGATGTCGGGGAGCCTGCGCATCCTGAGCGAAGAGCTGCCTGCTGAAAAACACGATCACGTTGACCTGGTCATGAGTAACGGCAAGGTGCTGCGCTACACCGATCCACGCCGCTTTGGCGCCTGGTTGTGGACCAGAACGCTGGAAGGCCATCCGGTACTGGCTCATCTTGGCCCGGAGCCGCTCAGCGACGCGTTCAACGCCGACTATCTCCAGCAAAAATGCGCGAAGAAGAAAACCGCGATCAAACCCTGGCTGATGGATAACAAGCTGGTGGTGGGCGTGGGGAATATCTACGCCAGTGAATCGCTGTTCTCCGCCGGGATCCATCCTGACCGGCTGGCGTCCTCGCTGTCGCGGGAAGAGTGTGAGCAGCTGGTGAAGGTGATTAAGCTGGTCCTGCTGCGTTCGATAGAGCAGGGCGGCACCACGTTAAAGGATTTCCTGCAAAGCGATGGCAAGCCGGGCTATTTCGCCCAGGAGCTACAGGTCTATGGCCGCAAGGGCGAACCCTGCCGGATCTGCGGCACGCCGGTCGTCGGGACCAAACATGCCCAGCGGGCGACCTTTTATTGCCGTCAGTGCCAGAAGTAGTTCTCAGGAACAGGAATGTTTGTCGGCCAGGTCAGCGGGCCTGCGGGTGCGCATCTGGTGGGCCGGGGGCGTTTGTAGGCCAGGTCAGCGTAGCGCCATCTGGCACAAAGACCGGGACAGAGCCGGTGTGAATGGCCCAGCGGCGTAGTGCTGCGCCAGCCGACGTGGCTCATGTCCCGGCAGATGCGTTACTTCAGCTTATTCAACAGCGCCTGATGCACATTAGCTGGCAGAAAGTGAGAAACGTCGCCCTGGTGGCGCGCCACTTCCTTCACCAGTGAGGAAGAGATAAACGACCACTCTTTGCACGGCATCAGAAACACGCTCTCAAGGGTGGGCATCAGGTGGCGGTTCATATGGGCCAGCTGCATCTCATACTCGAAATCCGCCACCGCCCGCAGGCCGCGGATCAGGATATTGGCCTGCTGCGCGCGCGCGAAATTGGCCATCAAATCACTGAAGCCGATAACCTCCACGTTCACCAGGTGGGCCGTCGCCTGCTCTGCCAGCGCAATGCGCTCATCAAGGCTGAACATCGGCTTTTTACTCGGGCTGGCGGCGATAGCCAGCACCACTTTATCGAACATACTTGCCGCGCGGGTGACAATATCGATATGACCGTTGGTGATGGGGTCGAAGGTACCCGGATAGATCGCTTTTGTGCTCATGATGACTCTTTCTCCGAGTAGCCGTGGCTCAGCGCCCACAGCTCGGTATATTTCGTAAACGTATACTGCGCGTTGACCATCGCCAGTAACCATCCCTGTTTACCGTCCAGCACCCCACCGCGCAATAGCAACGTCTTGAGGAACGCGCCCAGCGTATGGCTGAAAATCCCTGCCATCGAGGTCTTCTTGCCCTTCTGGTGACGCTCAAGCGCCCACGCGGCGGCATACGCCAGCTGTTTTTGCTGGAAGCCAGCGAAGTCGCGGCAGGTCAGGTGCAGGAGATCGCCGGTCAGCGGAATAACCTCGGCGCCCAGGCTATCCAGCGATTCATGGACCAGATTATCGTTATAGCGGTAACGGGCGCGTTCGTACAGGCGCAGGACGCGATCGGGATACCAACCGCTGTGGCGCATAAAGCGTCCGAGAAAATAGTTACGGCGGGCGATGCTGTAGATGGCGCCGCGCTGGGGGGCGTCCAGTACCTTAAGAATAGCCTGCCTGAGTTCTGGCGTGACGCGCTCATCGGTATCGATCATCAACACCCAGTCGCCGGTGGCGTAATCCTGCGCGCGCTGGCGCTGAATGCCATAGCCTCGCCAGTCGGTATGGGTATAGACCTGGGCGCCGAGGCCGCGGGCCAGCTCAACGGTGTTGTCGGTGCTGCCGGAGTCGAGGACGATAATTTCATCCGCCCAGCTAACGGAGCCCAGACAATCCGGCAGCAGGTCGGCGGCGTTTTTAGCGATCATCACCACGGAAAGCCGGTTCGACATTAATGACTCCGCTGCGGCAGGTAAGGTTGCAGTAACTGTAGCAGACGCGACAGCGCGCCCTGGTTCTGGTGCAGCACTTCCACCGCGTGACGGCCATACCACAGACGGTAATCTTCATCGGTCAGGAGCGTGGACACCTCCCTGACCAGCGAATCGGCATCGGTAACGGTGATCAGGCCATCGTCCTGCTGCAGCTTGGCGCAGATATCTTTGAAGTTGAAGGTATGCGGACCCATCAGCACCGGAATGGCGTGCGCCGCCGGCTCTAGCGGGTTATGGCCGCCGCGCTCCACCAGGCTGCCGCCGACGAAGGCGAGGTCGGCAATGCCGTAGAGCAGCATCAGCTCGCCCATGGTATCGCCAATGACTACCTGGGTACTGGAGGAGGGGATCTCGCCGGTGCTGCGCAGAGTAAAGCTCATCCCAGCCTTTTGTACCATCTCACGGGCGTCAGGGAAGCGCTCCGGATGGCGGGGAACAAGGATCAGCAGCAGGTTCGGGAAAGCCTCCAGCAGTTTTTTATGCGCCTGGAGGATGATTTGTTCTTCACCGTCGTGGGTGCTGGTGGCAATCCAGACCTTGCGGTGCGGTGCCCATTGCCGACGCAGCGTCACCGCCCGGGCCGCCAGCTCTGGCGTGACGGAGATATCGAATTTCAGGCTGCCGGTGACCGCCAGCTGGTTGCGCTTCAGCCCCAGAGAGAGGAAGCGGTTACCATCTTCTTCATTCTGCGCGGCGATAAGCGTAATGCGGCTCAACAGGCGGCGCATAAAGCCGCCCAGTTTGGCATAGCCTTTGGCGGAACGTTCGGACAGGCGCGCGTTGGCGATCACCAGCGGGATCTTACGCTTATGCAGCGCGGCCACCATATTCGGCCACAGCTCGGTCTCCATAACGATCACCAGCTTCGGCTGAACGGTGTTCAGGAAGCGGTTCATGGCGCCGGGCAGATCGTAGGGCAGATAGACGTGATGAACATCTTTGCCAAACGCCGACATGGCGCGCTCGGAGCCGGTCGGCGTCATGGTGGTGACGGTGATCGGCAGAGAAGGGTAGCGGTGGCGCAGGGCGCGGACCAGCGGAATGGCGGCTAAGGTCTCGCCGACGGAAACGGAGTGCAGCAGAATGCCATCCGGCTCTACCTTGTTCTGACAGAAGCCATAGCGTTCCGCCCAGCGTTTGCGATAGGCAGGAGCCTTACGACTGCGCAGCAGCAGCCGCAGCCACACCAGCGGCTGAATAAGGTAAAGTAGGGTGGTATAAAGCAATTCCAAACTATTTATCCGTTCTCTGTTTTGGCGGGCAAATTCTAAGCATTTAGCCCGCGTAAAGCTATCTCTTTGGCGGAAACAGCGGGTTTTTGGTCTATCCCGCGTGGCGATAACGCTTAATACGCAGATAACGGCGTCCCAGGCGCCAGCGTAAACGGAAAGTACAGGCGTTTTTCCAGATTAACCGCCAGATACCGCGGTCGAAGAATTCGTTAATAATAACATGCTTTTTGGACTCATCTTTCATGCTATCGAAGGTATGGATGATCCCCAGGCCTTCTTTGGCGATCTGCCAGCGACAGGCGGCGATATGGCGTACTTTATCCGGGTAGCGCTGGTTAATCGCCTCCAGCATCTCCAGAATCTTCATATAGTGGCGCGCCGAACGCATCAGCGTGTCGTCGTTGTCCGGCTTATGCGACACCGACTCAGAGTGAATGTAGTAATCATAGAACTGCTGACTGGTGTACTGCACGCGCTCCGCGGCCAGCAGGGCTTCTGTGGTCCATGGGATATCCTGATGGCGCAGGCCAGGCTCGAAATGGAAGTGATGCTGGCGGATAAAGTCGTGACGATAAATATTAAGCCAGGTGACGTGCAGAAACTTCCGCGAGTCCAGGGCCTGCTTAAGCCAGACATGGCCCGGCAGCACACCCGTCGAGGGCAGGCGATCCAGTGGGAAGATCGGGTGGCTCTCGCGGCGCTTTTCGTACACATAGGTGCCGTTGCAGGTGGCGATATCGAGATGTTCTTTCTCGGCCATCTCCAGCAGCGTGCGATACATGCCCGGATAGAGTTTGTCGTCGATATCCGGAAACGCGAGATATTTGCCGCTGGCGGCGGCGAGGCCGGTATTGCGCGCGACCGAGACGCCCTGGTTTTCCTGCTCCAGCACCTGGACGTTCTGCAGCCGCTCCTGCCATTCGGCGATCACCGCCAGGCTGTTGTCTGTCGAACCATCGTTCACCAGGATCAGTTCATAGCTGTCCAGCTGCTGCTGTTCAATGCACTCAAAGAATTGCGCTAGAAATTTCTCACCGTTGTAGACGGCAGCCACGATGCTCAATAAAGGCGTTTGACTCATAAATCTTCGATCCTGGTTAACTAACGGCGTCAGGTGCGCTGCAGCTGACGGTACTGCTGACAAATGGATACGACGCTGAATTTTTCCAGCGCGGCATCGTCGATGGCCGGCGGGTTATGGTAAATGCTTTGCATCGTCTGAGCCAGCGCCGGACTGGTCAGATCCGCCAGACCGCGGGCAAGTTCGCCTGTGAGGATCTCGGTGACGCCGCCGGGGCAGCGGGTGCTGGCGACAGGGGTATGTAACAGCAGCGCCTCCACCACCACATTGCCGAATCCTTCGCTATCGGAGCTCAAAACCAGCATCCGTGCGCCTTTGATCCACGGTAAGGGGTTTTTCTGAAAACCTTTGAACCACACCCGATCGTCAATGTGCAGCGTTTTTGCCAGCTGGCGCAGGCGCTGCTCTTGCTCCGGTTTTCCCTGGCCTAGCAGCACCAGCGGTGCGTCGATGCCGCTCTGCGCATAGGCTTCAAGCAGGCGGTCATGGCGTTTGCCCGGATGGAAGCGACCGACGTGAATCAGGTAGTCACCGACCGGGCGCTCGCTATCGGCTTCCGCCTCGGCGCGCAGGGCGGCGATATCGAAGGGATTGTAGATGGTTTTCAGCTGTGCCGGGCGCAGGGCAAACTCTTCCACCAGATCTCGCCCCACCGCGTCGGAAACCGTCACCACGTTGCGACCCTGATAAATTCGCTTAATTTTCTGCTGCTTCATCCAGCGGTCAAAGCCGGTGCGGTGCCCGAGATAGGAGGCAGAGAATACGCCGTGCAGACAGAACCAGACGTTACGCTCGCGCAGCGCCCGGCTGCGGGCGACGATGCGGTCGGTTTTGTGCAGGTTGGAGAGCACAAGGTCAAATTGCCCCTGCTGTTCGGCCCGCACGACTGCGGCATCCAGCTGGCGGGCGCGGCGGGACAGCTCGGTCAGCTTGCGCCACGGTTTACGGCAGCGATCGGCAACTACCTGGTAGTCGAGCCCCACGGGCAATGGGTACTCGCAGACATCGCGCAGCGAAATGAGCGACACCCGATCGCCGTCGCGCAGGAACTGTGCCGCCAGGGTCAGGACCACTTTTTCCGCGCCGCCGCCGGGTAAACCGTCAATCACAAATAAGATGCGCATCGTTAATTCACCAGATCCTGATAAAGAGAAAGCAGCTGGGTTGAGAGTCGCTCGCTGGTGCAGGCCATAATGCGCTCGCGGGCGTGACCGCCTTCCGCGGAGCTCAGCGCGCGCGCGGGCAGGGCCATTACCGCCTGCTGTAGCGCCGGGATATCCAGAGCGTCGCAGACGTAACCGTTGTGGCCGTCGACGATAAACTCCGCCCCGCCGCAGCCGGTAGTGGTGATCACCGGCAGACCGCAGGCCATTGCCTCGAGGATGACGTTGGGGAACGGATCGTAGAGGGTCGGCAGCAGCAGACCATCGGCCATTTGATAGAAGGGCAATGTCTCCGACTGCATGCCGAAGAAGCGCACCCGCGCTTCACAGTTCAGGCTCTTCGCCAGCGCCTGATAGCGAGGCTGATCCTTATCTTTGCCGACCACCAGCAGGTAGCGATCGGTAGGGGCGATGGCGCGGATCGCCGCCGCCAGCCCTTTACGTTCAAAGCCGGAGCCGACGTAGATCAGGCAGGTCGCCTGCAGCGGCAGCTGCCATTTGGCGCGTAAGGCGGCAAAGGTCTCTTCGTCTGGCGGCAGGAAGCGCTGGTTGTCAATGGCGTTGTAAATAACGTGGATCTTCTCCGCCGGCAGGCCAAAGTCTTCGATAATCTCGCGCTTGATCATCTCGGCGTTGCAGATCACCCCGCGCAGGTGTGAGTCTTCATACATCTCGCGTTCCGCCTGCATGACGTAGCGGTGGTAACGGTCGGCGAACAGCAGGCGGCTTTTCCAGGCCGGTAAAATGCGCGAGCGCTGCTGCAGCCAGCGGCGATGAACGCCATCGCCAGCGCGGTAGAGATCGCAGCCGGGAATACGTTCATGGCTCTGCACCAGGTCGAAGGACTCGCGCTGCCAGAGCTCGCGCGCGGCGTTGGCAAAGCCGCGCTCGCGGCTGATGCGCCCCCATTTACGTGGGTTACAGATATGGATCTGCCAGTCCGGTTTCACCGGCCCCTGCCATTCGCGGGTGATGACGTTCAGTTGCAAATGACTGCTGTCGAGGGCTTCCAGCGCGCGGGAGACAAACCGTTCTGCGCCGCCGTCCGGGCGGTACTTCTGCCGCACCAGAGCCAGCCTGAATTTACTCATGCCAGTACCTTTTTCGCCGCCGCGATCACGGCGTCGGTAGGAATTAAATCAAGATAACGTTCGTCGGTGTTGGTGTTGATAGCGTCCGGATCGGGCAGCGGACCGAAGTCGCCGGCCCAGATCACCTCGCCTTTCGCCTGCCACGGACGCCAGAAGGTCAGCTTCGAGGGGCCGAACAGGGCGACCAGCGGAGTGCCAAGGGCTGCAGCCATATGCATCGGCACCGAGTCGACGCCGATAAACAACCGGGCATGATCGATCACCGCCGCCAGCTGGCGCAGCGTTAACTGGCCAGCTAAAGAGTGTAGTCGCGCCTGCGGGCAGCCGGCGATGATGGTATCCACCATCTTCTTCTCTCTAGCATCGGGGCCGGAGGTGAGCACCACCGCGTATCCTTCGGCGGACAGCGCGTTGATCAGGGCGCTCATCCGATCTTCGCGCCAGCATTTAAAGAACCAGCGCGACGTCGGCTGGATGACGATGTAGTGTTCCCGGAAGTCCTCCGGCAGCAGGGCGCGGCTGGCGGCCCAGTCTGCTTCGCTGTAGCCCATCCGCGCCGGCGCATCGTTCAACTGGAGACCGAGCGGAGCGAGAATAGAGAGATTCTGCTGTACCGTATGCAGCTGGTTGTGCTGTTGGGTGGAGGCCAGCGCGGTGTGGCAATAGCGCCAGACCGGGTGGCGGCGCTTCGGAAAATCAAAACCAATCCGCGTCGCGGCGCCGGTCAGTTTGCTGATAACCGCGCTCGGCCACTGGTCGGCCAGGTTAAGCACCATATCGTACCGCTGCTGGCGCAGCGTCTGAATGAGCTGCCATTGCATCTTCAGCTGATACCTTTTTCCCTGCTTTTTCCAGCGGCGATCGAGACCATAAATATGGTGGATATCGGGGTTGGCTGCGAGCATATCCCGGGTCTCTTCATACAGCAGGACATCCACGCTGGCGGCGGGGTACTGCTGTTTCAGCGCGTGAATAAGCGGGGTGATCAGCAGCATGTCGCCATGATGGCGCAGCTTAATGACCAGGATCCGCGCCGGGTTCAACGGGCCGCGGGAGAGGGTTTCAGGCGTCATACTCTGTTCTTCATCCAGGATAAGGGTTCCGATTCTAGGGGATCAGACAGATTGAGAGAAGCGTTGTATTGCTCTACCATGACCCGATACGTATGGCCTGAGGACGTTTTCGTGCACAATCCCGCATTTCTCATCACGATTGATACAGAGGGCGATAACCTCTGGCAAAAACATGACAGCATCACCACCGAGAATGCGCGTTATCTTCCGCGTTTTCAGCAGCTTTGCGAAAAGTATGGCTTTAAACCGGTCTATTTGACCAACTATGAAATGGCCATCGACCCCTTTTATATCGAATTCGCCAGAGACGTGATTGCCCGCGGCACCGCGGAAGTCGGCATGCATCTGCATGCGTGGAACAGCCCGCCGACCGAGCCGCTGACTGCAGATGACTGGCGCCATAAGCCTTATCTTATTGAATACAGCGACGCTATGATGCGTGAGAAGGTCGACTATATGACGCGTCTGCTGGAGGATACCTTCCAGACCAAAATGGTTAGCCATCGCGCCGGGCGCTGGGCTTTTGACGAGCGCTATGCGCGTCTGCTGGTGGAGTACGGGTATCAGGTGGATTGCTCGGTGACCCCGCGGGTGAACTGGAAGACCGCCAAGGGGGCGCCGCAGGGCGATGGCGGGACCGATTATCGCCGCTTTCCGCAGCATGCCTATTTCCTCGATGAAAATGACATCAGCCGCGAGGGCCACTCGCCGCTGCTGGAAGTGCCGATGAGCATCCAGTACAAGCACTCAGCGTGGATGAACAGCGTGAAGCAGGGCTACGACCGCCTGCGCGGCAAAGTGCGATCCCCCTCCGTACACTGGCTGCGACCGATGGGCGGCAATGTGGAAACGATGAAAAAAGTCGTCGAACAAACGTTGACGCAGGGCAATGACTACGTGGAATATATGCTCCACTCTTCAGAGTATATGCCCGGCGGCAGCCCCACGTTCCAGAATGAACGGGATATTGAGCGTTTATACGCTGACCTCGAAGCCTTTTTTAGCTGGCTGGCGCCGCAGGTGAAGGGCATGACGCTGGCAGAATATTACCAGCGGAAAATTACACAGCGCTAACACAGCTCAAGGTACCGTATGCGTATCCTTAAACAATTAACGCGGAAAAAGAATGCTTTTTTCCGCGGCATTAAATTTAATTTAATTAACTATCGATACAGAAATAAGCCGGCGCGTAAAGCCTTCGACCCAGCGGCTGTGCGCCGCGTGCTGCTATTGCGTCTGGATGATAAAGTCGGTGATATGGTGGTCACGACCGGCTGCGCCAGAATACTGGCCGAACGGGGATATCAGGTTTCGGTGTTAACCGGACCAATATGCAGCGAAATATTAGCAGGCTCAGAATTCATTCAGCAAGTATATTTATATCGGCCCCGCATGTCCTTAAATACGTTGCGGGCGGCGGGTTTTGATGCGGTTATCGATTTTGATGACGTGACCAGCTATGAACGCTTTAAATTACTCGCCGATTTACGGGCGACCAGCGTGATTGGTTTTAATAAAGAGCCCTATAAACTTTACGATCACTCAATCGCTTTTTTTGACGGCAACAGCCATATTTCCCTGCGCTATAAGCAGGTGGTGAAGCTGTTTGGCATCGTTGACGACCGCCCGTATCACTATCATCTCCCCGGCTGCCGCCATGAGCGGGAGAAAGTGGCCCGCTTGCTTTCTCAGGCCGGAGAGGTCGAACTGCGTATCGCCATTAACCCTTTTACCGCCTCCGAGGATAAAGACTTCTGTCGTCACCAGGTGGCGACCCTGGTCGAGCGGCTACATGCTCTGCCTTACCGGGTCTGTATCGTGATGGTGGGGCGCAGTGAAAAAATCCGCCAGCTGGGGCTGGATATGGCGCTGTACATCGCCGACAGCACCATCAACTCCGCCGTAGAAGTGATCCGCAGCTGTGATTTAGTCATTACGCCGGACACCTCGATCGTGCATATTGCCCGGGCTTTCGATAAGCCGATGGTGGCGGTCTATAACAAACGCAAACTCAAGAATACCGGGCTGCCCGGCTATCACATCTGGGCGCCGGGCTATGACAAGGCGAAGCAGATAGTCTGTGAAGAAGCGAATGTCGCCGATGTGGCGATTGAGTCGGTGTGGCCCGTGATTAAAGAGCAGGCCGACCGGCTGGTCGCCGCCCGCAGTTGATTTAAAAAGTTAATATAAAAAGGGCCGCTGACGGCCCTTTTTGTTAGCGTTTTTCCGCCAACCCTTTGCTGAGCGCAATGCCCAGCGGCAGCCAGAACAGCACCCAGGTTTCCCGGGGATTGCTGATGATAAACATCCCCTGCGAGGCCATAAACACCAGCGCGTAAAACAGGATCGCCAGACTGTAGCGGCTGTCGGTATGGCGCTTGCGCCACGCCTGCCATAGCCCGCAGGCAATGATCGCCAACAGCAGCAGTAACCCCACGATGCCGCCTTTCAGCAGGGCGCCCATATACACACTGTGGGTGGTGGTGATGTGCTCGCCGCTGTAGTTGATGAAATCCAGTTCATAGCTGAAACCGCGCCCCAGCCACGGCTGGCTGGCCATCTCCGACAGCGTATGGTGCCAGATGCTCAGGCGCAGCCCGCTTTGGGTGCCCAGCTCCTCGAAACGGGCGAGCAGCATGTCGCCCACCGGCGTCATGACCAAAAGCAGCGCTACCAGCACGGCCAGCGCCGCGGCGATCAGCAGGTTGCGGCGGGTGAAGACGTGCAGGTGCAGCGTACAGCCGACCGCCAGCACCAGGGCGATGATCGGCCCGCGGCTTTGGGTGAGCAGCAGCATCACCAGCATGATGACCACCGGCAGATAGAGCCAGTGGCTGGCTTTTTCTTTCAGTAGCATGCCGCAAATTAAAATGCCGATGCCGCAGTAACCGGCAAGGTCGATAACGTTCGTTGGTCCGGGGTTCTCGGGGGAGACCGCTCGTTCGGTGAGAACCAGCGTATGGTCGATAATCAGCGTCCACAGGGAGAGCACGGTGATCCCACCGACCACCGCCAGCATCGCCAGTCGGCGGGTTCGTCCGTCCCTGAGCAGCATCGTCATCAGCAACAGATACCCGGTCAGATACACGCCGTGGGTGATCGGCGAGTCAATATGCTGCGGCGTATGGCCCCACACATTACTGAGGGCGTAATAGATAAAGAAAGCCGCCAGCAGCGTCCAGGTCTGCCACTGCTCGCGTAACACCCCGGCCAGCGCCTGGCGGTTTTCCTGGCGTACCAGCGACAGCAATAGCAGCAGGATCGATAAATGCAGCAGATTATTGGTCCGGGTGGACATGCAAAAAATCGCGCTGAAAAATAGAAACAAAGGAAAGACAATCGAGTAACCCTGTCTGGCGAAGTTACTCACTTTTAAAGTACTCATTAAACGCAACCTTTTCGAAGATAGTATCCGGCACAGCGCTTTCTGGGGAAAAATTAATCACCCGAATCTGGCGTTGCTGCAGTACCTGCGCGGCATGCGCAAAGGAGGGCATGACGAGGGTATCCACTTTTGTTGCCAGGTAAGAAGGCAATTTTTCTTGTTGTGTTTCGTAGAATCGCGGCTGGTTAAAGTTGGTCATATCCAGGCCGCTCACCAGGATAGTATTGAAGCCCAGCCAGGCGAGAATTTGCAGCGCCCAGTAGACCACCGTGCCGGCATCAAAGATGCCCTGGCGAATATCGGTGCTAAAACAGATATCCGGGCGCTGAGGATGAAAGCACATCGCCGCATTCTGCTGGTAAGTGCGCTTTATCGCTTCGCTGGCGACTTTCGGCTGGTAAATCTTATAGCAACCGTCCTCAATCAACGCCAAACGGCAGCGCAGCGCGTCCCCATAGCGATCGACGATTTTGGCGATCCCGTGCATGGTGGTGAACAGCAAAATATCCGGCTGGCTGACAATGGCGCGGATAATGTCCGGCTTCTTATCGAAAAATTCCATGTCGACGATGGTATAGAGCGAAAAGTGCAGCCGGTCGGCAAGATGCCAGGCGCCATTGACGCCCATCACCGGGATCGTTTTCGACAACAGGGAAAAATCGATATTGCGGGTTGAGGGGCCGGTGGCGGTCAGCAGGACTTCGCCCTGCATACTGTTTTTCAGCGCGCTCAGGCTGACCAGCGGCACCGTTTTCCCTTTATAGCGTAACGCGCTGATTTCGCCGCTTGGCGCACGCGCAATACGGGTAAAAGGCCACAGATTTTCATTGTGGCGATACGCGCGAGGGCGCGTATAGCGGTAGATCTGCTTAAACAGGGATCCCATCAGAGCAGCCCCTGATTTTGCAGGAGAAGATGAATCCGGCTGGCCGCAATATCGCCGGTGCTGGCGCTGTTTTCCGGCCGCACGATATGCTGGTTTTTACCGTATCCGCCAATCAGCCCCGGGTCGGTCGGGCCGTAGAGCGTAAAGTTCGGTTTATCCAGCGCGGCGGTCAGATGGCTCAGCCCGGTATCGACCGAGACGACGGCCCGGGCGCCGGCCAGAACCTGCGCCACCTGCTCAAGGCTCATGCGCGGCAGCACTTCGACATACTCCCGGCCTTCCGCCAGCCGCTTCGCCCGCGCCTCTTCGTGCGGGGCCCCCCACGGCAGCTTAATGTGGACGCCGCTGTCGGCCAGCAGATCGAGAAGCTCCTGCCAGCGGGTTTCCGGCCAGTGCTTATCGTCGCGGGTGGTAGCGTGCAGAAACACCAGATAGGGCGCGGCAGCGCTAGCCTCGTGCTGCAGGAAATGGCGCGCAATGGCGTAATCCCCCTGGGCCTGGGGTTTCGCGTAGCCAAGGCTTTTGGCGAACAGCTCACGGGTACGCTCCACCGCGTGCTGCTGTTTCGCGATATGGTGGCGGCGGTTGTAAAACAGGCTCGCCAGCGGCTCGCGGGCCGTTTGCCAGTCCATACCGTGCTTGACGCCGTGCGCCAGGCGAGTAACCAGCGCGGCGCTTTTCACCAGCCCCTGGGCGTCGATGATGGAGTCATACTTTACCGCCTGAACGGCCTCGCGAAAGGCTTGACGCTCGGCTTTGATCGGCGCGGAGAACCAGGCTTTGCGCCAGCGGCGGATCGCCACCGGGATCACCCGTTCGACGCTTTTATGCCAGGAGGGGATCTGCGCGAAACCCTCTTCAACCACCCAGTCGAAGCGGATGCCGGGGATAGCCTGCGCGGCGTCGGTTAGCGCGGGCAGCGTGTGCAGCACGTCGCCCATGGAGGAGGTTTTAACGATCAATACCCGCATCCGTTACGCTTCCTCGTGCTCGGTTTTTTCCGCTAACAGTTCGTTCAGCTCTTGCAGGACGCGTTCTGGGGTGATGTCGATCAGGCTCTGATGATAGCCTTCGGCGGCATCGCCTTTGCGCACCTTGTGGTAGCCGGTAATCAGACGGATAACCCGCGCTTTATGCGACAGCGGCGGGGTAAAGTCCGGACTGCTCGGGCCATATAGCGCCACCAGCGGGCGGTCCAGCGCCGCGGCGACGTGCATCAGCCCCGAATCGTTAGTCACTACAACTTTACAGGCGGCGATCAGAATGACCGCCTGCTCCAGCTGGGTTTCACCCGCCAGATTACGGCACCAGGCCTGCTGCTCGCTGCTGAGGGCGGCGATGATCTCTTTGCCGGCCTCGTTATCTTTCGCCGAGCCGAAAAGCGCAATCTGATAGCCATCGTCGATAAGCTTTTTCGCCAGCGCAGCATAATGATAGTGCGGCCAGCGTTTGGCCGGGCCGAACTCCGCGCCGGGGCAGAAGCCGACGATCGGCCGATCGTTGGACAGGTTAAAGGCGCTGCAGGCCTGCGACTTTTCCCCTTCGTTGACCTGCAGCTGCGGCCACAGCAGCGGCTGCGGCAGATCTTTGGCGCAGCGCATCACGCCGTTGTCGTAGGCCAGCGCCACGTAGCGTTCCACCATCAGCGGCCAGGCGTCTTTGTCCAGCACCCGGGCGTCGTTGAGCAGGCCGTAGCGCATCTCGCCGCGCCAGCCGGTGCGCAGCGGGATATTGGCAAAGAAAGGGACTAATGCCGATTTAAACGAGTTCGGCAGCACGTAAGCGCGATCGTAGCGACGTTCGCGCAGGCTGTGGCCGAGCTTACGGCGTTCGCCGATAGCCAGCGCGCCGTGACCCAGCGGCATCGGGATCGCTTCGTTCACTTCCGGCATGCGCGAAAGCAACGGACGGCACCAGGCTGGCGCCATCACGTCGATAATCGCCTGGGGATAGCGCGCCCTGAGCGTACGATAAAGACTTTGCGACATCATCATGTCGCCCACCCAAGACGGGCCTACCACCAATATTTTCATGCTTGTTTCTTACGCGTCGCGGTTTAGCCAGGCCATATATTCCGTTACGCCTTCGGCAACGGTTTTGAACGGTTTGTCATAGCCCGCTTTGCGCAGGTTAGTCAGATCCGCCTGTGTGAACGCCTGGTAGCGGCCTTTCAGTTTGTCCGGGAACGGGATGTACTCGATGCTGCCTTTTTTGTGGTACGCCAGGGTCGCATCGGCAACCGCCTGGAAGGATTCCGCACGGCCGGTGCCGAGGTTGAAGATGCCGGAAACGCCGTTTTCCCAGAACCACAGGTTGACGTCAGCCACGTCGCCCACGTAGACGAAGTCGCGCTTGAAGCCGTCGCTGCCTTCGAACAGTTTCGGGCTTTCGCCATTATTCAGCTGGGTATTGAGGTGGAAAGCGACGCTCGCCATGCTGCCTTTGTGGCCTTCGCGCGGCCCGTAGACGTTAAAGTAGCGGAAGCCGACGATCTGCGAATTGGCTTCCGGCAGGATCTGGCGGACGTATTCGTCGAACAGGAATTTGGAGTAGCCGTAAACGTTCAGCGGCTGTTCGTACTCGCGGGACTCGATGAAGTCGCTGGTGCGTCCGCCATAGGTGGCCGCGGAGGAGGCGTACAGGAACGGGATTTCGCGCTCCAGGCAGTAGTGCAGCAGCTCTTTGGAGTACTGATAGTTGTTGTCCATCATGTACTTACCATCCCACTCGGTAGTGGAAGAGCACGCGCCTTCGTGGAAGATTGCTTCGATTTCACCGAACTCTTCACCCGCCATAATCTGGATCAGAAAGTCTTCTTTATCCATGTAGTCAGCGATGTTCAGGTCAACCAGGTTTACAAACTTGGTGCCGTCTTTCAGATTGTCGACAACCAGAATGTCGGTGATGCCTTTGTCATTCAGCGCTTTAACGATGTTGCTGCCGATAAAGCCTGCGCCGCCGGTAACGATGATCATAACTGTACCTTTGAAGTTGAGAGCCCGGAGACAATCCGGACATGAATGCTCTTATCATATCACCACATGAGCAAGCCTACAGCCATTCGCAGAATAAGGTGCTGGGCTGACGTGATTTATGCTGCAAATAATTCATTCAGGCCTGCATCATCTCGTATCAGCGTATAGCTTTGGGTAATATGTGCCAAATTTTGCCGAATCTGGAGAGTTGCAATGCGTGGTGATTTCTACAAACAGTTAACTAGCAATCTGGAGACCGCTCGGGCCGAAGGGTTGTTCAAAGAAGAGCGCATCATCACCTCGGCGCAGCAGGCGGACATTACCGTCGGCGACAGCCACGTGATTAACTTCTGCGCCAATAACTATCTGGGTCTGGCGAACCACCCGGAACTGATTGCCGCGGCGAAATCCGGCATGGACAGCCACGGTTTCGGGATGGCCTCGGTACGCTTCATCTGCGGCACCCAGGATACGCATAAGCAGCTGGAGAAGAAGCTGGCCGATTTCCTCGGTATGGAAGACGCGATCCTCTACTCCTCCTGTTTCGACGCCAACGGCGGCCTGTTTGAAACGCTGCTCGGCCCGGAAGACGCCATTATCTCCGACGCCCTGAACCATGCCTCGATCATCGACGGCGTGCGTCTGTGTAAAGCGAAGCGCTTCCGCTATGCCAACAACGATATGCAAGAGCTGGAGGCGCGTCTGAAAGAAGCTCGCGAGGCCGGCGCGCGTCACGTGCTGATCGCCACCGACGGCGTGTTCTCGATGGATGGCGTGATCGCCAACCTGCAAGGCGTTTGCGACCTGGCGGATAAATACGATGCGCTGGTGATGGTCGATGACTCCCACGCCGTCGGCTTCGTCGGCGAAAACGGCCGCGGCTCCCACGAATACTGCGATGTGATGGGGCGCGTCGATATCATCACCGGCACGTTGGGTAAAGCGCTGGGCGGCGCCTCCGGCGGCTACACCGCCGCGCGCAAAGAGGTGGTTGAGTGGCTGCGCCAGCGCTCCCGTCCGTATCTGTTCTCCAACTCTCTGGCGCCGGCCATCGTGGCCGCCTCCATCAAAGTGCTGGAGATGGTTGAAGAGGGGGCAGACCTGCGCGATCGCCTGTGGGCTAACGCGCGTCTGTTCCGCGAAAAAATGACCGCGGCAGGCTTCACGCTGGCCGGCGCCGACCACGCCATCATTCCGGTGATGCTGGGCGAGGCGGTGGTGGCGCAGAACTTTGCCCGCGAGCTGCAGAAAGAAGGGATCTATGTCACCGGCTTCTTCTATCCGGTGGTACCGAAAGGCCAGGCGCGTATTCGCACCCAGATGTCGGCGGCGCATACTCCTGAACAAATTGAGCGTGCGGTGGAAGCCTTTACCCGCATCGGCAAACAACTGGGCGTCATCGCCTAATAAGGGTATGAGATGAAAGCGTTATCCAAACTGAAAGCGGAAGAAGGCATCTGGATGACCGACGTACCGGAACCGGAAGTCGGCCATAACGATCTGCTGATTAAAATCCGCAAGACCGCCATTTGCGGGACCGACGTGCACATCTACAACTGGGATGAGTGGTCGCAGAAGACCATTCCGGTGCCGATGGTGGTCGGTCACGAATATGTCGGCGAAGTGGTGGGGATTGGTCAGGAAGTGCGCGGCTTTAAGATTGGCGACCGCGTCTCCGGCGAAGGGCATATCACCTGCGGCCACTGCCGTAACTGCCGCGCGGGCCGCACCCATCTGTGCCGCAACACCATCGGCGTGGGCGTCAACCGCCCGGGCTGCTTTGCTGAGTATCTGGTGATCCCGGCCTTTAACGCCTTTAAAATCCCCGACAATATCTCTGATGACCTGGCGTCTATCTTCGACCCGTTCGGCAACGCGGTGCACACCGCGCTCTCCTTCGATCTGGTCGGGGAAGACGTGCTGGTTTCCGGCGCCGGTCCGATCGGCGTGATGGCGGCGGCGGTAGCGAAACACGTCGGCGCGCGTAACGTGGTGATCACCGACGTCAACGAGTACCGTCTTGAGCTGGCGCGCAAAATGGGCGTTACCCGCGCGGTGAACGTGGCCAAAGAGAACCTTAATGACGTGATGGCCGAGCTGGGGATGACCGAAGGTTTCGATGTGGGTCTGGAGATGTCCGGCGCGCCGCCGGCGTTTCGCAGCATGCTTGATACCATGAACCACGGCGGCCGTATCGCGATGCTGGGTATCCCGCCGTCGGATATGTCCATCGACTGGACCAAGGTCATCTTCAAAGGGCTGTTTATCAAAGGTATCTATGGTCGCGAAATGTTCGAAACCTGGTACAAGATGGCGGCGCTGATCCAGTCTGGTCTGGATCTCTCACCGATCATCACCCACCGCTTCGGCATTGATGACTTCCAGAAAGGTTTTGACGCGATGCGCTCCGGCCAGTCCGGTAAAGTGGTTTTGAGCTGGGACTAATCCCCCATGCTGGCGTAAAAATCAGCAAAAAAGGCGCCTGCGGGCGCCTTAATTTAGATTTGGATAACATTTTTAGCCTGCTTAATATTAAGCGCACAATTTCTACATCGATTTTACGGTTATTCGCTTATACAGTGTGTTTAGTCGCAGTTTAACTTTGTAACTATCATGCTTAAACTCTCCGTATGCTTACTGACCTGTAACTCTGCGCGCCTGCTGATGGAGGTGCTGCCGCCTCTGCTGAAGGTTGCCGATGAATGTATCGTCGTCGACTCCGGCAGTACCGACGAAACCGTCGCTATTTGCCAGCAGTTTGGTCTCACCGTCCATCACCATGCCTATAAAGCCCACGGCGCGCAGATGAACTATGCCATCGGACTGGCCAGCCATGACTGGGTGCTGTGCATGGACAGCGACGAAATTCTTGATAATGACGTGGTGGCGGCCATTCAGGCGCTAAAAGCGGGGGAGGAGCCTGACCCGACCTGCGCCTGGCGTCTGCCGCGCTACTGGTTTGTGCTAGGCAAACAGGTACGGACGATCTACCCCATTTCCTCACCGGATTATCCGGTGCGCCTCTTTAACCGCCAGCAGGCGCGGTTTAACGATCGGCCGGTGGATGACCAGGTGGTCGGACACGCGAGCTCCGTCAGGCTGCCGGGCTTTGTTCGCCACGATACCTTTTATTCGCTGCATGAAGTGTTTAATAAGCTGAACAGCTATACCACCCGGCTGGTGAAGTACCAGCAGATCAAACCTTCGCTGACGCGGGGGATCGTCAGCGCCATTGGCGCTTTCTTTAAGTGGTATCTGTTTAGCGGGGCGTGGCGCTATGGCAAGGTCGGCGTGGTGACCGGCCTGTACGCGACGTTTTACAGCTTTCTGAAATATTTTAAGGCGTGGTACGCCCACGAAGATAACCAGGCGCCCGTCGCGCAAAAGCGAACGGACCCCTGAGTGGTCTAGTTGCCGGGGTTGTCCCAGCCCTGCCATTTGAGGCGATAGTACTGGATCAGCGCGCTCTGGCTGATGCTATCGCTGAGGATAGTGAAGAAGCGGCTGGCGTTCACAGGCTCCAGCGGGCGCTTCGGCTTGCAATACTTCACGCCGTGGAACGGATTACGCGGCTTCTGCTGCTGCTGCGCCGTTTGTTGCGCGGGCGGCTGGGCGTAGTTTGGCGTCGAGTTGTCGACCTGCGGCTCGTTCAGCAGGCTGCTCGGGCGCACCAGCGTGATATCCGGCGGCAGGTTATAGACCATCTGCTGCAGCACCCGCACCGTCGTCGGATGCGGATGGCCAATGGCTATCGCCGAACCGTTGCGCCGCGCCAGGGCGATGGCGCGATTGAACTGGTTGCGGATATCGGCTTCATTCTGCGTATCGTCGAGAAACACCTTGCGCTTAATCACCTTCACGCCGGTACCCTGCGCGGCGCGCATGGCCTGGGTATTGCCGATGGTCACGCTGTCGAGAAAATAGAGATTGTAGCGCTCCAGGGCCTGCATCACCTTCTGCATGCCAAACAGGTTGGAGGTCATCGCGCTGCCCATATGGTTATTCAGCCCGACGGCGTAAGGGACTTTGCCGTAAGCCTCGCGAATAATGCGCTCGATCTCCTCGCTGCTCATTTCGGGACGCAGGGTGTCTTTTTCCAGCGGCTGTTTGCTGAGCGGCGCCATTGGCAGGTGGATGAGCACTTCATGGCCCTGATTATGCGCTTTAGTGGCCATTTCCCGGGCGTGCGGCGCGTTCGGCAGCACGGCGACGGAGATAGTTGCCGGCAGCGCCAGCACCTGATTCTCGGTCTGCGGGCGGTAGCCAAAATCGTCAATAACGATGGAGAGTTTGCCAGCGAACGCTGGCGCCGCCAGAGCCAGCGAACCGGCTACGGCAAGAGCAATTGCGCGAAATTGAAGCAAAACTTATCTTCCCAACCACGGCTGTGGATTGACCGCCTGACCCTGGCGGCGAATTTCGAAATAGAGCGACGGACGGCCCTGACCGCCGCTGCTGCCTACGAGCGCGATAGGCTGGCCGGCACGCACCTGGGTACCAACGCTGACCAGCGCGCTTTGGTTATAGCCATACAGGCTCATGTCGCCTTTGCCATGTTCGACCACCACCACCAGACCATAGCCCTGCAGCCAGTCGGCCAGAATGACCCGACCATCGGCAATGGCTCTGACTTCGGTGCCTTCAGACGCGGCGATAACCATCCCTTTCCAACGTAGTTCACCTTGCAGCTGTTCGCCATATCGATGAAGGAGCGGACCGCGAACCGGCCAGAACGCCTGACCGCGCGGCGAGCCCAGCCCGCCGGTGCGTGACATCAGCGAACGCTCACTTTCCGTTGGTTTATAGGTAGTGCCTTTGCGCGATGCTTCCTGCTGGCGGTCGCGCACCGCCTGCGCGTCGCGTGCTTCCCGATCGGCGCGGGCTTTGGCGGCAGCCTCCGCCTGGGCGATACGACCGCGTAGGCGCGATTCGTTAGCCCGTAATTCACTTAATTGTTGCTGACCCTGCTGAATGGAAGACTCCAGGCCGGAAAGGGTCTTTTTCCGTTCGTTACGCGCCTGCTCCAGCTTCGCCTGCTGGGCCTTTTGCTCGTAGACCAGCGTTTGCTGCTGGCTCTGTTTTTCTTCGAGCATCGACTTTTGCACCGCCATCTCTTCGCGCGTTTTCTTCAACTCCGCGATAGTCTCCTGGCGGGCCTGGTTGAAATAGCTGAAATAGACCTGCATCCGCTGATTGCGCTGGCCCTCTTCACCGCTGAGCACCATCTGGATGCCGGTATGCGGCCCCTGGCGGAAAGCGGCATCGAGCTGCGCGGCGAGGTTCCGCTCCTGAGACGCGCGCTGGCGCTCCAGCTTCGCGAGAGCGGCGTTCATCTCGTCAATCTGCTTATTGAGCTGGTTCAGGCTATCCTGGGTTTCGCGCAGTTTGCGGGCCGCGGCGGCGATCGCCTCTTCCTGCGCTTTGAGCTGGGCGAGCAGGCTTGCGCGCTGCTGCTGCTGTTGCTTAATCGCCCGCTGCCTGGCGGCGATGTCGGCCTGGATGGACTTTAGCTGATCGCGATCGTCGGCATGCGCAGATGACGCGCACAGCAATACGCCAGCGCTGAGCGCGCTGGCGTAAAGGACGGATCGAACTGCCGCTGCGATCCATGTAGTTGAATACATCGCCTTTCCCCTCATGGGGAAGGATTATTCCACGATGAACAGCGGCTTGCCAGTCATCTCTTGCGGGATTTCCATTCCCATCAGCGACAGCATGGTCGGGGCGATGTCGGAAAGTTTGCCGCCGTTGACCGCTTTGACCGCTTTATTACCGACGTAGATCAGCGGAACCGGCAGATTGGTATGGGCGGTGTGCGCCTGGCCGGTGGCCGGGTCGCGCATCTGCTCGGCGTTGCCGTGGTCGGCGGTGATCAGCAGCTGGCCGCCAACGGATTCCACCGCCTGAGCCACCTGGTCGATGCAGCGATCCAGCGCTTCAACCGCTTTTACGGCTGCTTCCATCACCCCGGTATGGCCAACCATATCGCCGTTCGGGTAGTTACAGATGATGGTGTCGTATTTTCCGCCTTTGATGGCGGCGACCAGTTTCTCGGTCAGCTCGGCGGAGCTCATTTCCGGCTGCAGATCGTAGGTCGCCACTTTCGGCGAGTTAATCAGGATCCGCTCTTCGCCTTTAAACGGCTCTTCTACGCCGCCGTTGAAGAAGAAGGTGACGTGAGCGTATTTTTCAGTTTCGGAGATGCGCAGCTGGGTTTTATCGTGCTTCGCCATCCACTCGCCGAAGGTATTGGCCAGCGAGGCGGGCGGATAGGCGCAGGCGACTTTGATGTCGGCGGCGTATTCGGTGAGCATCACGAAATCGAGATTAACCACTTTCTTACGCGCAAAGCCGTCGAAGTCGGCGTTGACGAAGGCGCGGGTGATTTCACGCGCGCGGTCGGCACGGAAGTTCATGAAGATCAGCGCGTCGCCGTCTTCCATCGCGGCATCGGCCTGGCCGGCGGCGCGGATAACGGTGGCTTTCACGAATTCGTCGTTTTCGTCACGGGCGTAGGCGGCCTGCAGACCTGCGACGGCGGTATCGGCCTGGAATTCGCCTTTGGCCAGGGTCAGCAGATCATAAGCTTGTTCCACTCGATCCCAGCGGTTGTCGCGGTCCATGGCGTAATAGCGGCCGATGAGCGACGCGATGCGACCTTTGCCCAGCGCGGCAAATTTGGCTTCGAATGTCGCCAGCGTTTTTTCCGCACTGCGCGGCGGCGTATCACGGCCGTCGAGGAAGGCGTGCAGGTAGATCTTCTCAGCGCCGCGCTCTGCCGCCAGCTCCACCATCGCCATGATGTGATCTTCGTGGCTGTGGACGCCGCCTGGCGACATCAGGCCCATGATATGTACTGCTTTGCCGGCGGCAACCGCTTTATCGACCGCGGCGGTCAGTACCGGGTTGGCGAAGAAGGTGCGTTCTTTAATTTCCACATCGAGACGGGTCAGGTCCTGATAGACGATACGACCGGCGCCCAGGTTGACGTGGCCTACTTCGGAGTTCCCCATCTGACGGTCCGGCAGGCCGACTTCGAGGCCGGATGCATCGATCAGGGTATGTGGACGTTTGGCCCACAGCGCGTCCATTACCGGCGTTTTAGCGCTATAAATGGCGTTATCCTGTTGGTCTTCGCGATAGCCGTAGCCATCCAGAATCACCAGTACCATAGGTTTTTTAGAAACCGACATTGCGACAACCTCATGCTCAAAGACAGAAATTTTGCGTAATTTTACTACAGCTGAATCGTTTAAATCCCCGTGAAAGATCAAAGAAAGGGAGCGGCCGGGCCGCGCCGGGTCAGCGAGAGCGGCTTTTTTTCGCCACCGCCCGCAGAAAATACATTACATCGCGCTCACTGGCTGTAATTGCCGCAAGGCACAGGTATACTCCTTTCCTGGTTTTTTTCTCACTTAGTCGGGAGTTGTAACCCCCCATGCAAGAAATTATGCAATTCATCGGCCGTCACCCGGTCCTGAGCATCGCGTGGATCGCGCTGCTGGGTGCGGTAGTGTTCACCACCTTCAAGGGGCTGATGTCGAAAGTTAAAGTCATCACCCGTGGTGAAGCGACGCGTCTTATCAATAAAGAAGATGCGGTGGTGGTCGACCTGCGTCAGCGTGACGATTTCCGTAAAGGCCATATTGCCGGCGCTATTAACCTGCTGCCCAGCGATATCAAAGCCAATAACGTCGGCGAGTTGGAAAAACACAAATCGCAACCCATTATTGTGGTAGACGGTTCCGGCATGCAGGCGCAAGAGCCCGCCAGCGCGCTGAACAAAGCCGGGTTTGAAAAAGTCTTTGTACTGAAAGAGGGCATTGCTGGCTGGAGCGGCGAAAACCTCCCTCTGGTACGCGGCAAATAACTTACCTCGCGTGGTGATGCCGCCGCGTTTTCTCCTTCACGCCTGACGTGAAGGGAACACAGGCTGCGGCGTAAAACCCTCAGGGTAACAACAGGAGTGAAGTCATGGCCAATATTGAGATCTACACCAAAGCGACCTGCCCGTTCTGCATCCGCGCGAAAGCGCTGCTGAACAGCAAAGGCGTAACGTTCCATGAGTTGCCGATCGATGGCGATGCCGCGAAGCGTGAGGAGATGATCCAGCGCAGCGGACGGACGACGGTTCCGCAGATTTTTATTGATGCGCAGCACATTGGCGGCTGTGACGACTTGTATGCGCTTGATTCACGTGGTGGACTTGATCCCCTCTTGCGCTAATTTTTGCGCGCTTTCCCTGGCGGAAGCGCGTATTTAAGGACAACACGAAAGGGTTTTACTATGTCAGAACAAAACAGCACCGAAATGACCTTCCAGATCCAGCGTATCTATACCAAAGATATCTCATTTGAAGCGCCGAACGCGCCGCAAGTTTTCCAGAAAGACTGGCAGCCGGAAGTTAAACTTGATCTGGATACCGCCTCCACCCAGCTGGCTGAAGGCGTTTATGAAGTGGTGCTGCGTGTGACCGTGACCGCTGCGCTGGGCGAAGAAACCGCGTTCCTCTGTGAAGTACAGCAGGGCGGTATTTTCTCCATCGACGGCATCGAAGGCACCCAGATGGCGCACTGCCTCGGCGCATACTGCCCGAACATTCTGTTCCCGTACGCGCGCGAGTGCATCACCAGCCTGGTTTCCCGCGGTACCTTCCCGCAACTTAACCTTGCGCCAGTGAACTTCGACGCGCTGTTCATGAACTATCTGCAGCAGCAGGCTGGCGAAGGTGCTGAACAACATCAGGATGCCTGATGAACGCACTTAATGCTGCAATGACTGTGATCGGTGCCGGCTCTTACGGCACCGCTCTTGCCATCACCCTGGCAAGAAATGGCCACCACGTTGTGCTGTGGGGCCATGACCCGAAACATATCGCGACGCTGCAACACGATCGCTGCAACGCCGCGTTCCTTCCCGATGTACCTTTCCCGGATACGCTGCATCTTGAGAGCGACCTGGCCACCGCGCTGGCCGCCAGCCGCGACATCCTTGTCGTGGTGCCGAGCCATGTATTCGGTCAGGTGTTACGCCAGATTAAACCGTTGATGCGTTCCGACGCGCGGCTGGTGTGGGCCACCAAAGGCCTGGAGGCCGAAACCGGCCGTCTGCTGCAGGACGTGGCGCGTGAAGCGCTGGGCGATGATATTCCGCTGGCGGTGATCTCGGGGCCAACCTTCGCCAAAGAGCTGGCCGCCGGCCTGCCGACGGCGATTTCGCTGGCGGCCACGGATCCGCAGTTTGCGGAAGACCTTCAGCGCCTACTACACTGCGGCAAAAGCTTCCGCGTCTACATCAACCCGGACTTTATCGGCGTGCAGCTCGGCGGCGCGGTGAAAAACGTCATTGCCATCGGGGCAGGTATGTCGGACGGCATCGGCTTCGGCGCCAATGCGCGTACGGCGCTGATTACCCGTGGGCTGGTGGAAATGTCCCGCCTCGGCGCGGCGCTGGGCGCCGATCCGGAAACCTTTATGGGCATGGCCGGCCTCGGTGACCTGGTGCTCACCTGCACCGACAACCAGTCCCGTAACCGTCGCTTCGGCATGATGCTCGGCCAGGGTATGGACGTGCAGAGCGCCCAGGACAAGATTGGCCAGGTGGTTGAAGGCTACCGCAATACCAAGGAAGTTCGCGTTCTGGCACAGCGTTTAGGTGTCGAAATGCCAATAACCGAGGAAATTTATCAGGTATTGTATTGCGGAAAAATTGCGCGCGAGGCAGCATTGACCTTATTGGGTCGCGCCCGCAAGGACGAGCGCAGCAGCAATTAGCTTTCCTTTGTCACCTGAATGACCCTGCCAGCGCAGAACTGGCAGGTCATTACTATATCGCCTGGAGTATGCAATGCCGTGTGAAGAACTGGATATCGTCTGGAATAATATTAAAGCCGAAGCCCGGGCTTTGGCTGACTGTGAGCCGATGCTCGCCAGTTTTTACCATGCAACGCTACTCAAGCATGAAAATCTCGGCAGCGCGCTGAGCTATATGCTGGCCAACAAGCTGGCTTCCCCGATTATGCCGGCGATCGCCATTCGCGAAGTGGTGGAAGAGGCCTACGCCGCCGATCCGGAAATGATCGCCTCCGCCGCCTGCGATATTCAGGCGGTGCGCACGCGCGACCCGGCGGTGGATAAATACTCCACGCCGTTGCTCTATCTGAAGGGTTTCCATGCCCTGCAGGCCTATCGTATCGGCCACTGGCTGTGGACTCAGGGGCGACGCGCGCTGGCGATTTTCCTGCAAAATCAAGTCTCCGTCTCTTTCCAGGTGGATATCCACCCGGCGGCGAAAATCGGCCGCGGGATCATGCTCGACCATGCCACCGGCATTGTGGTCGGCGAAACGGCGGTGATTGAAGATGACGTCTCTATTCTGCAGTCGGTCACCCTCGGCGGGACCGGTAAAACCAGCGGCGACCGTCATCCGAAAATTCGCGAAGGCGTAATGATTGGCGCCGGGGCGAAGATCCTCGGCAATATTGAAGTCGGGCGTGGCGCGAAGATTGGCGCCGGTTCGGTGGTATTGCAGCCGGTTCCGCCGCACACCACCGCGGCGGGCGTACCGGCGCGTATCGTCGGCAAGCCGGAGAGCGACAAGCCGGCGATGGATATGGATCAGCATTTCAACGGCATCCACCACACCTTCGAGTACGGCGACGGGATTTGATGTATTGCCATTTGCCGCTGCTAAGCACAGAAATGTAGCCCGGATAAGGCGCAACGCGCCGTAATCCGGGAACCGCTCAGGTTAGCTGCGCAAGACCGCGCCAGGATACCCCAGCTGGCGCCAGGCTTCATACACCACCACCGACACCGCGTTTGACAGGTTCATACTGCGGCTGTCCGGCATCATCGGAATACGGATTTTCTGCTCCGGCGGCAGGGCATCGAGGATGCTGGCCGGCAGACCGCGGGTTTCCGGGCCAAACATCAAGAAATCGCCGTCCTGATAGCTCACTGCGCTGTGCGCAGGCGTGCCTTTGGTGGTCAGGGCGAACAGACGCTGCGGCTGCGCGCTGGTGACAAACGCCGCGTAATCCGCATGGCGCTGCACGGCAGTGAACTCGTGATAGTCCAGTCCGGCGCGTCTCAGGCGTTTATCGTCCCAGGTGAAGCCCATCGGCTCAATGATATGCATACTGAAGCCCGTGTTGGCGCACAGGCGGATAATATTCCCGGTGTTCGGCGGGATCTCTGGTTCGAATAACACGATGTTCAGCATACTGCCCCCTTAATTGCGGGGGGCAGAATAGCAGATATTTGGCGAACCCTCACCCTGAGGGAGAGGGGCGGCGTAAGGGAAAACGTGGAGAATTACGCGGCGTTATTCTGCTTCAGCGCATCGAAGGTCTGCAGCGCTTCGGCGTTCTGCACCAGCGAATCACGGCTGATTTCACGGATGCTTTTCGCCCCGGTGAGGGTCATCGCCACTTTCATCTCTTTCTCGATGAGGTTCAGCAGATTCGCCACGCCCTGCTTACCGTGGGTCGCCAGGGCGTACAGATAAGCGCGGCCCAGTAGCACGCTGTCGGCGCCCAGGGCGATCATCCGCACCACGTCGAGCCCGTTGCGGATGCCGCTGTCGGCGAGAATAGTGATGTCGCCTTTCACCGCGTCGGCAATTGCCGGCAGGGCGCGGGCCGAGGAGAGCACGCCATCGAGCTGGCGGCCGCCGTGGTTGGAGACGACAATGCCGTCAGCGCCGAAGCGCACCGCGTCGCGGGCGTCCTCCGGATCGAGGATCCCTTTGATCACCATCGGACCGTCCCAGAAATCGCGGATCCACTCCAGGTCTTTCCATGAAATCGACGGATCGAAGTTATTCGCCAGCCAGCCGATGTAATCCTCAAGCCCGGTCGGTTTGCCGAGATAGGCGGAGATATTGCCCAGATCGTGCGGGCGACCGTTAAGGCCGACGTCCCACGCCCACTGCGGATGGGTGACGGCCTGCCAGTAGCGGCGCAGGGCGGCGTTCGGGCCGCTCATGCCGGAATGGGCGTCGCGGTAGCGGGCGCCGGGAGTCGGCATATCGACGGTAAAGACCAGCGTCGAGCAGCCGGCGGCTTTGGCGCGCTCCAGCGCATTGCGCATAAAGCCGCGGTCGCGCAGGACATACAGCTGGAACCACATCGGGCGCTTGATGGTCGGGGCGACCTCTTCGATCGGGCAGACGGAAACGGTAGAGAGGGTGAACGGAATGCCTTTGTCGTCCGCCGCGCCGGCGGCCTGCACTTCGCCGCGGCGGGCGTACATCCCGCACAGCCCGACCGGCGCCAACGCCGTCGGCATCGCCAGCTTCTCGTTGAATAATGTCGTTTCCAGACTCAGGTCCGACATATTGCGCAAAATACGCTGGCGCAAGGCTACATCGGAAAGGTCCTCGACGTTGCGGCGCAGGGTATGTTCGGCGTAGGCGCCGCCGTCAATATAGTGGAACAGAAACGGCGGCAGGATACGCTGTGCGGCGGCGCGATAGTCGCTGGCGGCGGAAATAATCATCACGAGTTCTCCCTGGAATTTTCATTGTGGTCACCGGGCAGGCGGGTAATTCGCGCCTGGCGGGCCTGGTCTTCATCAAAACGTTTGATGGTGGCGTGGACAAAGCCTAAGTGGCCCATCATCGCCTGGCGCGCCGCCTCGGCGTCGCCGGCGACAATCGCCTCCATGACGGCCTGGTGCTGTTCGGTCAGGCGGGCAAACACCGGCGGCACCTGATACATGCGCTGGCGGCTCTGCTTAACGGAGGAGTGCAGCAGGTCGAAAAAGCCGCGCATGGTTTGCAGGAGCACCACGTTATGCGAGGCTTCGGCGATCGCCAGGTGAAAGCGGACATCCGCCTGCGAGGCGATATCCGGGTCTTCACTCTGGGTCGCTTCAAAGCACAGACGAATTTTTTCTTTATCGGCGTCGGTGGCGCGCATCGCCGCGTGCCACGCGGTGCTGGCTTCGATGGCGTGGCGGGCTTCGAGGATATCGAAGCTGTAGTCCGGGTCATCGGCCAGCAGCGTCTTCAGCGGCTGGACGATGTTTTGCTCTGACCACGGCTCATGCTGAAAGCGGACGAAGGTGCCGCCGCCGCGACGGCTCAACAGCACCCCTTCATTGACCAGCATCGCCAGCGCTTCGCGCAGGGAATTGCGTGAGACGCCGAGCTGGGCGGCGAGCTGGCGCTCGGCGGGCAGTCGCATGCCCGCCTCCAGCTGTTGTTCTTCAATCAGCGCCCGGACGCGACGCGCCACGTCGTCGGCCAGGCGTTTAGGCATCACTATCACGGGATCATCCAGGTTAAAACGTAGGCCTGCAGCGTGGTGATCAGCCCCACCATGCAGGTGAAGATCAGGCTGTGTTTGACGGTAAAGCGGAACAGATCCGACTCTTTGCCCACCAGGCCTACCGCGGCGCAGGCGATGGCGATCGACTGCGGGGAAATCATCTTGCCAGTAACGCCGCCGGTGGTATTAGCCGCGACCAGCAGGATATCGGAGACGCCAATCTGCTGCGCCGCCGTTGCCTGCAGCGCGGCGAACAGGGCGTTAGACGAGGTGTCCGAACCGGTCAGGAATACCCCCAGCCAGCCAAGGAACGGCGAGAAGAAGGTAAACGCGTGGCCGGTATGGGCCAGCGCCAGGGCCAGGGTCGACGACAGCCCGGAATAGTTAGAGATAAAGGCGAACGCCAGCACCATGCCGATAGAGTAGATCGGCAGCGCCAGATCCTTCAGCGTCCCGGCGAAGGTGGTCAGCGCATCTTTCGGCTTCATGCGCAGCCAGACGATGGACAGCAGGGCGGCGAACAGAATGGCGGTGCCGGTTGCCGACAGCCAGTCGAATTTATATACCGCGGCGTAGGGCGTTGCGGCGCTAACCACCGGCGGCATACGGGCAACCATTTTGTCGAGGAATGGTACCGAAATATTGATAACGAAGTCATACATCGCGCCGCCAGGAGCGAACAGCGCTTTGAATGGCGGCACGCTCCACAGGGTCACGGTGGCGGTCAGGAACAGGAACGGCGACCAGGCGCGGATCACTTGTCCCGCCGTGTAGCGTGTGCGGGCCAGCGTCATATCCACCTGCGAGGCGCCGAGATCGCCGAAGCGGAAGATGCGTACCGGCTGCCAGCGTTTGAGAAACAGGGTCAGACAGACCAGGGAGACCAGCGACGAGATGATATCCGGCAGCTCCGGGCCAAGGAAGTTAGAGCTGAGGTACTGGGCAATAGCGAACGAACCGCCTGCGACTATCACCGCCGGCCAGGTCTCTTTAATGCCGCGCCAGCCATCCATAATCGCCATGATCCAGAACAGTACGATAATGGTCAGGAACGGCAGCTGGCGGCCTACCATCTGGCCGATGGCGAAGCTATCGATACCGGTCACCTGGCCGGCGACCAGAATCGGGATGCCCATCGCACCGAAGGCCACCGGCGCGGTGTTGACGATCAGGCACAGGCCAGCCGCATACAGCGGGTTAAACCCGAGACCAACCAGCAGCGCGGCGGTAATCGCCACCGGTGCGCCGAAACCCGCCGCCCCTTCGAGAAAGGCGCCGAACGAGAAGCCGACGATCAGCATCTGCAGGCGCTGGTCCGGCGTAATCGACAGAATCGATGAGCGGATGATGTCGAACTGTCCGGTCTTCACCGAGATTTTATAGACGAAGACCGCGGCGATAATAATCCACGCGATAGGCCACAGGCCGTAGAAGAAGCCGTAGACCACCGAGGCTAAGGCGCGGTCCACCGGCATTTTATAGAACAGTAAGGCAACGACCAGCGCGATTGCGACGGTCCAGGTGGCAGCGATGTAGCCTTTCAGTTTGAGCTTAATCAGCGCAAAAAAGAAAAACAGAATCGGTAGCGATGCGATAAGACTGGATAGCCAGATATTACCGGCGGGATCGTAGTTTTGTTGCCAGAGATTCATGCAGGGTCTCCATCGGGCCGCCAGGAGAGGAGGGCTGAGTCTGCGCTCATTGCCGATCCCACCGAAAGTAAAATTGGCCCGGCCAATTAAGGGTATCAGGGTTGATGACAATGAATGGTTAATCAGATGTTGCTCACAAGCAACGGGTTTGTGATGGGTTTTGACGGATTTGTGAACTGTCAGGGGTGGATGAAATTATTGGTTGGACCAATCGACCCGGCTGAAGGTAAAAATGTGGGGGAGTGAAGACAGAATAGCCCTCTCCGTACGGAGAGGGTTGGGGATCAAAATTCGCTGCGGGCGAAACCGGTCATCTCTTTCAGACCCATTTCCCGGCCCAGGGCGGTCATCGGATGGACAACCACCAGGCCGCGAACGCTTTTCTTCAGCTTGCCCATATCGGCCTGCTCTTTTTTGGTAATCGCGCGGCGGAACGGCAGGCTCATCAGCTTCTGCGCCTCTTTGCTCAGCTTCTGGCTCTGGACGGAACGCAGACGTTCAATCTCCGTTTCCAGGGTGGCTTTTTCTTTTTCCAACTCGGCGTATTTATCGGCGGCTTCCACCAGCGACAGCTCGGCCTGCTGGTGGCGGATGGCGTCGAGACGATCGCTCAGACGCTTGATTTCATTCTTTTCGACTTCTTTCATGGTGGTTTGATCTGTTAATAAAGGGGCTTCATTCGCCTATAGTATGTGCCGTGACCGCTATTGTTGATAGCTATTTATCAAAAATTCGCCGTTTGTCGCCGGCGGAATGCAATATCATTTATCGCTAATAATTTGAATTTTATTAATATTCTTCCTAATACCCGTTCTAATTTCATTTCTGTGAAGCCTGTCAGCAGATAAGCACGTTTTCCTTAACCCACGCTGGTGAATTGGCTAATGCTTAATCAGATTATTCCCAAAAGGAGGACGTGATGGCAAAGATCGGCGACGGCGTACCACGTTTAATCGACAAAGCGGTTGATTTTATGGCTTCCAGTCAGGCGTTTATGGAGTATTTGAAAAAGTCTCCGCGTCTGCAGCATGTACCGCGAGACATTCCTCAGGATAAGGAAGCGTTGTTCCTGCAGCGTCTGGAATATTATCGTCAGCTTTACCGGCCGACCTGCGACCAGACGGAACCGGAATCAGAGCGTTGATTTCTGAAAGGCTTTTTTTAAGCTGATTCGTGAAATCAGCTCAGTCAGGGACAGCACCATCGTTGAGCGCACCATCTGCTGGTAACGCAGTTTCTGCATTGCCAGCAGTTCGGCATCGCTGTCATCAAATTGCGGCGTTGGCGGCAGGGCGGCGACGCAGTGCAGCTCGCCGAACGGACCGATAATTTCGTCGTCGGTAAAGCTGTACTCATTGCCGTCGTGGTTAAGCTCTTCGCGCAGGGCCATCAGCAGCTCGGCGTCTTCATATTCGGCACGACTTATCACCCCAAGGCCATAAATCAGCTTCAGGCGTACAGAGAGATCGCCGAGCGGCCCGCTGCCCTCCAGCAAGGGCTCGACGGCGTATTTCACCGCGTAGTCGTCTTTACGGAACACCTGAAGCACCAGAATATTGACCGCTTCCGTTAACAGCTCGACGGTGGCGATCAGGAAGCTTCGTACGGTTTTGCCAGCATTCAGACGCTCAAGCACACGGTTTTCAAATGCTTGTGTTTCTTCCATCATTGCCTGCATATCTGACAGGAGTCGTAATGGGCGCGACGTCGGCCGCGCCAGGTTGTGCATCATTTTTCCGCGTTGTAGTCGTTAACGGCCTCCGCGACGACATCACTTGCGGCATCCAGGCCGGAAATCTGCGCCAGCGCGGCCTGCGGCCCCTTGTCGGCGATCAGTGCCGCTAGCTCCTGCGCCTGCGGATCGTCTTCGCTACGGAAATGCATCGCCGCCGCAATCCCTTTCACCAGGTTGCGGTGCGGCAGCCCGTATTCCAGTGTACCCAGCAGCGGCTTAATTAAACGGTCGCCAGCGCTCAGTTTGCGCAGCGGCTGACGGCCAACGCGCTCAACATCGTCTTTCAGGTACGGGTTCTCGAAACGGCCAAGTATTTTCTGGATATAAGCCGCGTGCTTCTGCGGGTCAAAGGCGTAACGTTTGATCAGCACCGCGCCGCTCTCTTCCATCGCGCCCTGCACGACGGCACGAATTTTCTCGTCGAGGATCGCGTCGCGAATCGTCTGATGGCCCGCCAGTTTTCCGAGGTAGGCGGTTATAGCATGCCCGGTGTTCAAGGTGAAGAGCTTGCGTTCGACAAATGCCATCAGGTTATCAGTTAATTCCATCCCCGGGATAGTCGGCAGCGCGCCCTTGAACTGAGTCTTATCGACAATCCATTCGCTAAAGGTTTCCACGGTGACTTCCAGCGGGTCATGAGTGGCGGAAGCCGATGGCGGCACAATACGGTCAACGGCAGAGTCGACAAAGCCGATATGCGCTTCCACCCACGCTTTATCTTCTTCCGCCAGCGCGTTAAACACGTGGCCTTTTAACTGCGTGGTGCCGCGCACCATATTTTCGCAGGCGATGATGTTCAGCGGGCGTTCGGTGCCCTGCGCTTTGCGCTGCGCCAGCCCTTTGGCGATCGCTGGCGCGATGCGCTCGAGCACGACGGGACCGACGGCGGTGGTGACCAGATCCACCTCAGCGATCAGGTCCACAACCTCATCGCCGATGCTGCTGACGGCATTGACGCCGGAGACGGTGTCCACCTGCTCATTCTCACCGACGACGTGAACCTGATAGCTATGACGGGCATTCAGGGCATCAAGTACGGTCTGATTGACATCGGCAAACGTCAGTTCGATGCCCGCGTCGGCCAGCAATTTACCGATAAAGCCACGTCCGATATTACCTGCGCCAAAATGTAATGCTTTCATAGTATTAACCTTCAATTAATGTTTTCACCTGAGAGGGCTGGGGTGAGGCCTTTCCCCTCACCCCAACCCTCTCCCAAAGGAGAGGGTTGGATAGCGCTGATTATTTATTTAACAGTGCCAGAACTTCGTCGACGCTGGTGGTTTTCGCCAGGCGCTCAATCACGGTTTCGTCATCCAGCGCGTTAGTCAGACTGGTGATAACCTGAATGTGCTCGTTATTACGAGCGGCGATGCCGATGACCAGACGCGCGACTTCATCTTCTTCTTCACCGAAGCGCACGCCTTCCGGGTACTGGCAGAAGACGACGCCGGTTTTCAGCACGCGGTCCTTCGCTTCGATGGTGCCGTGCGGTACCGCGATGGACTCGCCGAGATAGGTCGAGGTCAGTTTTTCGCGGTCCAGCATCGCCTGCACATATTCCGGCTCGACGTAACCGCCTTTCACCAGCTGCTCACCGGCGAAGCGAATCGCTTCTTCCTTGGTGGCGGCTTTGCGACCGAGGAAGATGTTATCCGCGCCCAGCTGGAACAGGTTGTTGTTAGTATCGTCAAAGCTGTCTTTCAGGCTATCGGTGACTTTGACTTCGTTGTCGATGTGGCGCTGGGCCGCGACCAGGCGCTCGGTCAGGCTGGTGTACAGACCGCTGTCGAGGAAGTTGGTCAGCGAAATATGCTGCGCCTGCGGCACCTGGCGCATCGCCCGCTCGGTCAGGTCGCGGTGGGTGATGACCAGGTCAACATCCGGCGGCAGGTTATTGATTGCGCTGTTGGTGACCGAGATGTTGCTCAGCCCGGCATCCTGCACTTTCTTGCGCAGTACCCCGGCGCCCATGGCGCTGGAACCCATCCCGGCGTCGCAGGCGACGATGATTTTACGCACATGGCTCAGGTCGTTGGTGACATTACCGGCCGCCAGCGGGCTGGCGCCTTTGGATTCCGCTTTCATGTCATGCATACGACGCGTTGCGGCTTCGATATCGTCTTCTTCTTTAACTTTGCTGGTCTTGAGCAGAACCGCAGAGACCACGAAGGAGACCGCCATCGCTGCGATAATCGCGGCGATGTTAGCGAAGTAGGCGCCTTTCGGCGTCATCGCCAGTACCGCCAGAATGGAACCTGGGGAAGCCGGGGAAACCAGACCGCCATTGAGGATAGTCAGGGTGAAGACACCGGTCATCCCGCCGAGGATAACGGCCAGGATCAGGCGCGGGTTCATCAGCACGTACGGGAAGTAGATTTCATGGATACCACCCAGGAAGTGGATGATAGCCGCCCCGCCTGCAGACTGTTTTGCGCTGCCGCGGCCAAAGAACATGTACGCCAGCAGAACGCCCATCCCTGGACCCGGGTTAGCTTCAATCAGGAAGAAGATGGATTTACCCAGCTCGTGGGACTGCTGAATACCCAGCGGCGAGAAGATACCGTGGTTGATGGCGTTGTTAAGGAACAGGATTTTTGCCGGTTCGACGAAGATAGACGCCAGCGGCAGCATGTCGTGCGCCACCATAAAGTTAACGCCAGCCGCCAGAATTTTCGACAGAACTTCGACCGCCGGGCCGATGCCGAGGAAGGCCAGAATGGCGAGGATCATCCCGATGATGCCGGCGGAGAAGTTATTCACCAGCATTTCAAAACCGGATTTGATCTTACCGTCTACCCAGTTATCGAATTTCTTGATGCAGTAGCCGCCCAGCGGGCCGGCAATCATGGAGCCGAGGAACATCGGCATATCCGCGCCGACGATAACGCCCATGGTGGTGATCGCCCCGACCACGCCGCCACGTTCGCCGCCGACTAATTTACCGCCGGTGTAACCGATCAGCAGCGGCAGCAGGTAGGTGATCATCGGACCGACCAGCTTCGCCAGCGTTTCGTTTGGCAACCACCCTGTCGGAATGAAAAGCGCGGTGATGATACCCCACGCGATAAACGCGCCGATATTCGGCATCACCATATTGCTGAGGAAACGACCAAAGCTTTGCACTTTGATCTTGATATCGGATGACATAAAACACCCCTTCTTCTGTTTTGCGTAGCGCGCAGGCTTAAAGCCCGAGGTTTGTTGTTAATGTGGCGGCAGAGGTAGCCGGGCCCTGATTGATAGTGCGAAATCTGGCACTGAATCGTTTAGCTGTCCAGCCAGCGCCCTTTTATGTGATTTGGATCACATGAATATAGGGGGCTAAGAGGGTTTTGTAGTGATGATGATCACAAAATTACTGTGTAAAAAAACAACACAGCGCCTTTTTAGCCGCTTATCTGCCTTTTTGTGTGATATTTGTCACAATTTTGTTTCGTGTTTTTGTTGTTTGTTTGTGATTTTGATCACAAAGAATTTTGCGAGGGGTTTACGCCGCTGTGATCTCGGCCCGGTTTTGCTTCCACGCCGGGATGACCCTGTAACTAAGCAACCTTAATTGCCGAATAACTTTTTTACGCCGGATGGCATAAATGAAAGGCGTGAATTATGCTCAAAATAGCGGGGCGAATATCAGTATATTTTGAATAAAATCATATAAATAATTCCCGTAAAGCCGAACCGATAGAGCCACTCAGCGCGTCGAGAAAGGCGAGGCGCTATTTACGATTGACCCGGCGCCCTATCAGGCGCGAGTCGACCGCCTGCAGGCCAACCTGGTAACGACGCTGTACTGTATTAACGTCCCCAAGCCGCAGCTCTCTGAGGCCAGGCCAATACCACCCGCGTGTCGACGGAACGCGATCGCTTGAACAAGGGCTATCAGCATTACCCGATGGTATCTACGCGTAGATAGCGGTCTACTCCGACCATTTCACCCACGTCTCGGTGATGCGTAAAGTGCTGCTGCGGATGACCAGCTGGATGCACTACCTCTATCTCGATCATTAATGCGATCGGCGGCAGGTTGAGCCGGACGCTCACCTGCCTTTTGTCCTGCCCTGAGCCATACTCATATCTTTGTTGGCGATAATTTGTTGGCGATAAGGAGCAGGCTATGAAACTGATCGGCAGCTACACCAGTCCCTTTGTGCGCAAAATATCGGTGATCCTGCTGGAAAAGCGCATCCCTTTTGAGTTTGTCAACGAATCCCCCTACAGCGAAAGCAACGGTGTGGCGCGCTATAACCCGCTGGGTAAGGTACCGGCGCTGGTGACGGACGACGGTGAGTGCTGGTTTGACTCCCCGGTCATCGCCCAGTATCTGGAGCTGCTGGGCGTGGCGCCGCCGATGATCCCCGCCGACCCCAGAGCCGCTCTCAGGATGCGCCAGCTAGAGGCGCTGGCGGATGGCGTGATGGAGGCCGCCCAGGCGCTGGTGCGTGAAAAGGCTCGCCCGGGTGCGCAACAGTCAGAGCAAGAACTGCTCCGCCAGCGGGAGAAAGTGGCTCGCGGTCTCGACAGGCTGGAAGCCTGCGCGGCAGACGGAACGCTGCGCGGCGACGAGGTTAATCTGGCGACCATTTCCACGGCCTGCGCCATTGCTTATCTGAACTTTCGCCGGGTCGCGCCCGGCTGGTGCGCCACCCGGCCGCAGCTGGTGAAGCTGGTGGATGCGTTGTTCCAGCGCGCCAGCTTTGCGCGCACTGAACCGCCGCGGACTTGACCCAGGCAGGTAACAGTTTGCGCAAGGAGGCGTTACAATCGCCGCTGATTGTTGACTCCCTCTCCCGTCGGGAGGGGGGAAAATAACTTACCGCCAGGCCCATTCATGACTACCGAAATTCGTGCGCTTTATACCCGGCTTCCGGCCATTGACCGCTTACTACGCGACCCCGCTTTTTCTCCCCTGCTGGCGCAGCACGGCCATTCGCAGGTGGTGGCGCAGCTGCGCCAGATGCTCGATGAGGCGCGGGAACAGATTAGCCAACGGCAGACGCTCCCTGACTGGAGCCATGACTGGCAGCACGCCTGTGAGCAGCGGCTCATCGCCGGCCGGCAGAGCGCCCTGCGTCCGGTGTTTAATCTCACCGGTACGGTATTGCATACCAATCTGGGGCGCGCCATTCAGGCGGAGTCGGCTGTGGAGGCGGTCGCCAGCGCGATGCGCGCGCCGGTGACGCTCGAATATGATCTCGACGACGCCGGGCGCGGCCATCGCGATCGCGCCATTGCCGATCTGCTGTGCCAGATCACCGGCGCGGAAGACGCCTGTATCGTGAACAACAACGCGGCGGCCGTTCTGCTGATGCTGGCGGCCACCGCCAGCGGTCGCGAAGTGGTGGTCTCTCGCGGCGAACTGGTGGAGATCGGCGGGGCATTTCGCATCCCCGACGTGATGCGCCAGGCGGGTTGCCAGCTGCACGAAGTGGGTACCACCAACCGCACCCATGCCAAAGATTATCGCCAGGCGGTGAATGACAATACCGCGCTGCTGATGAAGGTCCACACCAGCAACTACAGTATTGAGGGCTTTACCAAAGCCGTCGACGAAGCGGAGCTGGCGGCCATTGGCCGCGAACTGGATGTTCCGGTGGTAGCCGACCTGGGCAGCGGGTCGCTGGTGGATCTCAGTCAGTATGGCCTGCCAAAGGAGCCGATGCCGCAGGAGATGATCGCCGCCGGGGTGAGCCTGGTCAGTTTCTCCGGCGACAAGCTGCTCGGTGGCCCGCAGGCCGGGATTATCGTCGGCAAACGCGCGCTGATTGCCCAGCTGCAAAGCCACCCGCTGAAGCGGGCCCTGCGCGCCGATAAAATGACCCTCGCGGCGCTGGAGGCGACGCTGCGCCTCTATCAGCACCCGGAGGCGCTGAGGGAGAAATTGCCGACGCTGCGCCTGCTCACTCGTCCGGCGGAGGAGATCCGCCGGCTGGCTGAACGCCTGCAGCCTGACCTGGCGGCACACTATGCTGATTTTGCCGTCAGCGTGGCAGCCTGCCAGTCGCAGATTGGCAGCGGCTCGTTACCCGTCGACCGCCTGCCCAGCGCGGCGTTGACCTTTACCCCGCATGACGGCCGCGGTAGCCGGCTGGAGGCGCTGGCGGCCCGCTGGCGCGCGCTGCCGTGTCCGGTGATTGGCCGCATTTATGACGGTCGGCTCTGGCTGGACCTGCGCTGTCTGGAAGATGAAACCCGCTTTATGGAGATGTTGTTACGATGATTATTGCCACCGCTGGACATGTTGACCACGGCAAAACGACGCTGCTGCAGGCGATAACCGGCGTGAATGCCGATCGTCTGCCGGAAGAGAAAGCGCGGGGAATGACGATCGATCTCGGCTATGCCTACTGGCCGCAGCCGGACGGGCGGGTGCTGGGATTTATTGACGTTCCCGGGCACGAAAAGTTTTTGTCCAACATGCTGGCGGGGGTGGGCGGTATTGACCATGCGCTGCTGGTGGTGGCCTGCGATGACGGGGTGATGGCGCAAACCCGCGAACACCTGGCGATCCTGCAGCTGACCGGAAAGCCGACGCTGACCGTGGCGCTGACCAAAACGGACCGCGTGGCGGCCGCCAGGGTGGCGGAGGTTCAGGCAGAGGTCGAGCAGACCCTGGGCGAGCTGGGCTTTGGCGCCGTCGCTTTCTTTCCCACCGCGGCGGCGGAAAACATCGGTATTGCGGAACTGCGCAGCCATCTGCTGCAGCTTGCGGAGCGCCCCCGCCCGCAGCAGCAGCGGTTTCGCCTGGCGCTGGATCGCGCTTTTACCGTCAAAGGCGCGGGGCTGGTGGTCACCGGGACGGCGCTCTCCGGCGAAGTACGGGTCGGGGATACCCTATGGCTTACCGGCGTCAACACGCCGATGCGCGTCCGCGGCCTGCATGCCCAGAATCAAGCGGTTGAGCAGGCGCACGCCGGGCAGCGCATTGCGCTGAATATTGTCGGCGATGCGCAAAAAGAGGCAGTGCACCGCGGCGACTGGCTGCTCTCCTCACCACCGCCGGAGCCAGCAGAACGGGTGATTGTCGAGCTGCAGTGCCATACGCCGCTCAGCCAGTGGCAGCCGCTGCATATTCACCATGCTGCCAGCCACATTACCGGCCGGGTGTCGCTTCTTGAGGGCAACCTGGCGGAGCTGGTGCTGGATACTCCGCTGTGGCTGGCGGATAACGACCGGCTGGTGCTCCGCGATATCTCTGCTCGCTTGACGCTGGCGGGCGCACGGGTGGTGACGCTGGATCCTCCGCGTCGCGGCAAACGTAAACCGGAATATCTGCAGTGGCTGCACGCCCTGGCAGCGGTCGGCGCTGACGATGCGCAGGCGCTGGAGCTGCATCTGCAGCGGGATGCCGTCCGGCTTGAGCACTTCGCCTGGGCGCGGCAGCTCAGCGAAGCCGGAATGGCGGCCCTGATCCAGCGACCGGACTATCTGCAGGCCGGACAGCGCCTGCTTAGCGCGCCGCTTGCCGCCCGCTGGCAGCGAAAATTGCTGGATGCCCTTGCGCGCTACCATGAGCAGCATCGAGACGAGCCGGGCCCTGGCCGGGAGCGCCTGCGCCGCATCGCGCTGCCGATGGAAGATGAAGCGCTGGTGCTGCTGCTGATTGAGCAGATGCGCGAGAGCGGCTTAGTCCACAGCCATCACGGCTGGCTGCATTTGCCGGAGCATAAAGCCGGGTTTACCGACGAGCAGCAGGCGGTCTGGCAGAAGGTGGAGACTCTGTTCGGCGACGATCCGTGGTGGGTGCGCGATCTTGCGCGCGAAGTCCATGTTGAAGAGTCCCTGATGCGCGCGGTGCTGCGCCAGGCGGCGCAGCAGGGGATGATTACCGCGATCGTCAAGGATCGTTACTACCGCAACGATCGCATTGTGCAGTTCGCCCAGCGGGTGCGCGAGCTGGATCGGCTGCGCGGTTCAACCTGCGCGGCGGATTTCCGCGATACCTTAAACGTAGGGCGGAAGCTGGCGATTCAGATCCTGGAGTATTTCGATCGGATTGGCTTCACCCGCCGTCGCGGCAACGATCATATCCTGCGCGATAAGGCATTGTTCCGGTAATCATTAACGTCGGCTCCCCGGCGGACTTCGTGCCGGGGAGCTGGCGAAAAGAACTTGTTAAAACCACTACGTGAGACCGCCGAAGCAATTTCGCGTGAGCTGGGTTTCACGGTGCGTGAAGCGTCAGGCAAATGACCACATCCTGCCGGCCATCTGACAAAAAACAGCGCTGATTCCATTCAGGATCAAAGCGCGGGCAGGGGATATTCTGGCACCCTGCGGTTTTATCCCCAGGGAGCAGAGGATGAACCAGTTTCTTATTGCCAATGCCCAGCGGTGCATCGGCTGTCGTACCTGCGAAGTGGCCTGCGCGGTGGCGCACCAGCAGTCGCAGGATGTCGCCGCCCTGTCGACGAACCATTTCGCGCCGCGTATCCGGGTGGTGAAAAGCGGTGACATATCGACGGCGATGGCCTGTCGGCAGTGCGAGGATGCGCCCTGCGCCAGCGTTTGCCCACAGGGGGCGATTCAGCGCGACAATGACGTCTGGTGGGTCGACCAGCGGCGCTGCATCGGCTGCAAAAGCTGCATGGTGGCCTGCCCGTACGGCGCGATGACCGTTACGGTAATGAACGAGCAGGCGCAGGCGTTGAAATGCGATCTATGCCATCACCGCGCCGAAGGACCGGCCTGCGTGGCCGCCTGCCCGACGCAGGCGCTGCGGGTGATGGTTCCCGCAGAGCTGGAAGCGCTATGCGCGCAAAAACGCCAGCGGCTGGCGCTGGCGTGAATGGGGTCGCTGACGAACGTTACCCGCCCGCGGCGTCCGAGACTATGCTTCCTGTTCGCGCCAGGCAAATTCAACCTCTTCGGCGAGGATTTTCACTCCGGCTTCGATTTTTTGCGGGTCCGGTACATAGTTCATGCGCATACACTGGTGGGTGTGCGGCCACGGTTTATCCAGACCAGGGAAGAAGTAATCCCCCGGCACCATCAGCACGCCGCGCTTTTTCAGCCGCTGATACAGCAGCTCGGTGGAGATCGGCAGATCCTTAAACCACAGCCAGAGGAAGATTGCCCCCTCCGGTTTGTGAATAAGGCAGCGCTCCTCCGGCAGATAGCGGCGAATAATGGCGATGGTTTCCTGCACCCGCTGGTAATAGAAGGGCTTGATCACCGTCTCTGACAGGCGCAGCAGATCCTGTCGTTTAATCATTTCGCACATCATTGCCGGCCCGATGCCGCCAGGGGCGAGGCTGATAATGCCGTTCATGTTGCTGATGGCGGTGATGATTTTTTCGTTGGCGATGATAATCCCGCAGCGGCTGCCCGGCAGGCCCAGCTTGGACAGGCTCATACACAGCACGATGTTCGGATTCCACAGCGGTCGGGCGTCGCTAAAGATAATGCCCGGGAACGGCACGCCGTAGGCGTTATCAATCACCAGCGGGACCCCGTGCTGATTCGCCAGCGCATCCAGTTTGATCAGCTCTTCATCAGTGATGACGTTGCCGGTCGGGTTGGTGGGGCGCGAGACGCAGATCATCCCGGTCTCTTCCGTCACCTGCAGATGCTCAAAATCAACATGGTACTTAAACTGGCCTTCCGGCAGCAGTTCGATGTTCGGCCGGGTGGCAACGAACAGATCCTCTTCCAGACCGGCATCGGCGTAGCCGATATATTCCGGCGTCAGTGGGAACAGTACCTTACGGGTGGTGCCATCTGCCCGACGGCCTGCAAACAGATTAAATAAGTAGAAAAATGCGCTCTGACTGCCGTTAGTTAGCGCAATATTCTGTGGTTCGATCTCCCAGCCCAGCTCGTCGCGCAGCATGTTCGCCAGCAGAGCCAGCAGCTCGCTTTTGCCCTGTGGACCATCATAATTACAAAGCGCATCAAGGGCTTTGCCATTATCCAGCATGTCGGCCAGCAGTTGCTGGAAGTAGTCATTCATTTCCGGGATCTGAGCGGGGTTGCCGCCGCCCAGCATAATAGCGCCCGGCGTGCGCAGACCGTCATTAAGGTCTTCCATCAAGCGGGTGATGCCTGAATGACGGGTGAATTTGTCGCCGAAAAGTGAAAATGTCATCGCGAATAGTCTATCGGTGGTTCTGGAAAGTGGCTAACCATAACGCCAGCGCTGGCGTGGTGCAAATCGGCGGGAGGAGGCGGGTTTTTATCTTTATCCTGTATATTGCTATTTTGTTAGCATTTTGTTCTGAATGGTGGCTCCCAGCAGGGCGGAGAGCCACATGTGGATTACTGCTGCTGCCCGGCCCAGATGACCATCACTTTGTCTTCACCGCTCTCACGCACGAACCCGTAACCACGTGGCATCGACAGCGTTGTCTGTTTGCCCATGCCGATTGCCGGATGGCGAGCGCGGAACTGGCCGATCTTCTGCCAGTGGGTAACGCTGCGGGCCGCCTTGCCGTTGACATCCTGCCAGTTCATCTCCGAGCGGGTACCCTGCAGCGGGTCCGAGCCGGTGGGGCCGAACGGGCGCGATGATTCGTCGCCATAGAAAATCTGCACGGCGCCAGGGGCCAGCAGCAGTAGCTCCGCCGCGGTGGTGCCGCCTTCGCGGAACAGCCGCGTATCGTGCGAGGAGAGGTAGCTCAGGACGTTAAAGCTCTGCAGCTTGTCCGCCATTTGCTGCCAGGTGAGGTCAATATTGGCCATACAGGTCGCCGCTTTCGCCGCCTGGTCCTGGTAGTCGAAATTGATCATCGCATCAAAACCGTGGCGATAATAATCGCTCTGCATCACTCCATGTCCCCAGGCTTCGCCAGTCATCCAGAACGGCGCCGCATCCAGCGCTTTATCCGGATTGGCTTTCTTCCACTCTGCCAGCGCGGCGGTGGCCTGGGTTTTTAACTGCTGCCAGGCGTCCATCTCCACATGTTTGGCGGTATCGACGCGGAAGCCATCGATGCCGTAGTCACGTACCCACTGGCTCAGCCAGTGTGTCAGATAGTCGCGCGGCGTATAGCCCGGGATCGCTTTCGCTGCGGTGTCTGGTTTATGGCTATAGAAGTTCGGCAGGCCTGAGATCTCCTTCGATTCGGTTTTCAGGTCCGGCAGGAAGGCCAGCGACATGGTGAGATCGTCATAGCCCGGATTGTCGTAATCGCCGATATCGGTGCGGATCCACTTCTTACCCCACCATTTCTCCCACCCGGCTTTGTCGCTGAAGTTGATATAGTCGTTAAAGCTGTGCCAGGTCTGTCCCGCGCCCGGCTTCCAGTCCGTCCAGCGCTCGCCGAGAGTTTTTTTCAGCTCATCTCCTTGCAGATACAGGGAGCCGAACTGGAACTCCTGCATGTCGGCCAGGGTAGCGTAACCGGCATGGTTCATCACCACGTCGAACAGAATACGTATTCCGCGCTTATGCGCTTCATCCACCAGTCGGCGGAGATCCGCTTCGGTCCCCATGTTGGCGTCCAGTTTCGACCAGTCCTGGGTGTAATAGCCGTGATAAGCGTAGTGAGGGAAATCGCCCTTCGTGCCGCCGCCGACCCAGCCGTGGATCTGCTCGAGCGGGGAGCTGATCCACAGGGCGTTAACTCCCATCTGCTGCAGATAATCCAGCTTGCTGGTTAATCCCTGCAGGTCGCCGCCGTGGAAGGTGCCGATCTCCTGCATGCCGTCTTTATGACGACCATAGCTGTTGTCGTTGGCCGGGTTACCGTTTACGAAGCGATCGGTCAGGACGAAGTAGACGGTGGCATTGTGCCAGTCAAACGGCGCCGGGGCGGCGGTCTCGGCACGCTCGAGTAGCAGCAGGCCATTGCTGCCGAAGGCGGGCTGCAGAGTGATTTTGCCGCCGCTGACAGTCGCGACATTGCCGCTGTAAAAATCGCGAACCTTACTGCCCTCGGCGAAGGTTTTGCTGACGTCGATGGTCAGCGGTTTTCCGTCCCACTTCGGACACTGGCGGATCTGCGGCGCCGCGGCGCTGGTCTCTTTTTCCTCCAGCGAAATTATCATCGTTGGCGTGCCGGAACGGGTATCCACCTCCAGGGTATACAGACCCTGGCGGAAGATGCGCCATTGCGGCGGTGTGCCGCGACAGGGCTCCATGGACAGCATCTGGTTGAGCTTAATGCCGCCGGAAGGCTGCCAGCACTGCTGGTCAAAATTTAGCTGCAGGGGACGTGTACCCTTCTCAACCACTTTCTGGCTGATGAATCGGCCGGTCCCTTCTTCGGTAAAAGCAGGAAAGTCGGTGGTAGTCCAGGCGGCAAAGGCCATCCCAGGCACGAATAACGTGGCAAGCGCAGCGAGTTTCATTGCGAGATCCTGTGAGCGGTTTTTATCTAGTGTGCCTTGTCGCCGCGCGGGTGAACTCATCCTGACGCGCGTTTTACCAGGAGGATGAAAAGGGGTGAGTGACACCGCTCAAAAAATAGGCTAAAAATGAGACGAAGCTCGCATTTTCGCGCTGGCGATGCGCCGCAGAAACCGATTTCAGATGACAGCAATTCGGAATTGGACTATTTCTGTTGATGCCCTCAGTGCGTATTTTTGATACTATTAGCGATTCAGCTATCGTTTTTTTGTGAAAAACAAGGTGTTGGAATGCATATATCCGACCAGGAGACCTGATGATATCGAATCCCATACGACGATATGGGGCCGCCATACTTATGTTACTAACCTGCATCTTTTCAGGTAGTGTGTTGGCGACAACGCACACAGCGACAAAGAGTCATAAAGCCCCAACGGTAAAGAAGATAAGTAGTACTAAGGTAAGCAGTAAACAAGAGTATTCTCGCAATAGTGTAAAGAGCAGTTCACTTCCTGACTTGCGAAAATACCCTTCCGGAACACCAAGGAAAAAAGCGTTTCTCCGGACGGTCATGCCTTATATTACCAAGCAGAATCAGGCGATTACTGCGGATCGTAACTGGCTTATTTCCAAGCAGTACGATGCTCGCTGGTCGCCGACTGAGAAGGCGCGCCTGAAGGATATCGCTTCCCGCTATAAGGTGAAGTGGTCAGGCAATACGCGTCATGTGCCCTGGAACGCGCTGCTTGAGCGTGTCGACATTATTCCGAACAGCATGGTGGCGACCATGGCGGCGGCGGAAAGTGGCTGGGGTACCTCCAGGCTGGCGCGCGAGAATAACAACCTGTTCGGCATGAAGTGCGGCGCCGGTCGCTGCCGCGGCGCGATGAAAGGTTACTCGCAGTTTGAGTCGGTAGAGCAGTCGGTGCAGGCTTACGTAACAAACCTGAACACCCACGCGGCCTATTCTTCTTTCCGCAAGTCGCGCCTGCAGCTGCGCAAGGCGGATCAGGAAGTAACTGCCAGCACCATGATCCATAAGCTGAAGGGGTATTCGACCAAAGGGTCGAGCTACAACAACTATCTCTTCGCGATGTATCAGGACAATCAGCGGCTCATCGCCGCCCATCTGTAATCCGGATGCCCGGCCTTGTCGCCGGGCATTTTTTTACCCTACAGCATCACCTCGCTGTGCCGATCGCGGTACTCCTTCGGCGTCACGTCGTACTCCTTCTTAAACACCGAATAGAAATATTGCAGCGATGGATAGCCGCACATCTGCGAAATCTCATTGATCGACAGACTAGTTGACACCAGCAGGCTGCGCGCCTTTTCCAGTTTTTCGCTGTGGATCACCGTGTGGATGGTCTCCCCGACCTCCTCTTTGAAGCGTTTTTCCAGATTAGAGCGAGAGATGCCCACGGCGTCGAGCACCTGTTCCACCTTGATGCCTTTGCAGGCATTGTTGCGAATGTAATGCATCGCCTGTATCACGGAGGGATCGTTTAACGACCGGTAGTCGGTGGATCGTCGCTCAACGACGCGCATCGGCGGGATCAGCTGGCGCTGCAGCGGGAGGGCCTCGTTATTCAACAGCCGGTGGAGTAATTTTGCCGCCTGATAACCCATCTGGCGGGTGCCCTGGGCGACAGAGGAGAGGGCGACGCGAGAGAGATAGCGGGTTAGCTCCTCGTTATCGATGCCGATAACGCACAGTTTCTCTGGCACCGGGATATGCAGTAGCTCGCAGGCCTGCAGGACGTGGCGGGCACGGGCGTCGGTGACGGCGATGATGTAATACAGTTCCATATCAGCAGGCCTCCCACAGTTCGATGATCTCGTTGTCGCCAAAGTCGGGGAGCTGGGGCTCCTGCGGCAGGGTTTGCAGCCAGTCGGCGAGCCGGTTTTGCGCGTGCTGCCAGTTCTCCGGCGCTGTCTCCAGCCCCTGGTAGACCACGCCGCGATACTTCTCCTTCGCGACCAGCTGGCAGAAGGCATACTCGCGCTCTACCGCCCAGCGTTTACCGCTGGAGGCGGGGAGTCCGTAAAACGCGAAGCGGTGCACCCCTTTTTCCTTCAAATGGAGAAAAGCGCTTTCCACCAGCGCGGCGTTGTCGGTGGCGATATAGTGGACCGGCGGGTACTGCTCTGGCTGATGATAAGATCCGCCGACGCCGACGATGGGCACGTGGACATCGGCCAGCAGCTTTTCGATTTCGGGATCGTCATAGTCGGCGATAACGCCATCGCCCAACCACTCTTTGATGTTTTCGATGCGTGCCCGAAAGTCCTCTTCAATAAAGATATCCCACTCCAACTGGGAGGCCTGCAGATACTCGCCGACACCTTCAACTACCTGGCGGTCATAAGCTTTGTTGGCGTTAAATAACAGCGTAATACGGTGACGCTTTTCAAACATAGATAATGTTCCTGCTCTAACCCCGGTCATACCCCTTCATTCAAGATGTTGCCGATGGCCTGACTTACCACTCATCCCGGCCACGTACGCCGGTACGCGGCCGGGGGCGCCGTCTGCAACCCGAATGATGTTGGGTATACACTACCGGCTAATGCCCGAGATATTTCAAGCGCCTTATGGCGAAGTTTGGCGGTAGCGCAAAGAATTCAGACATTCTTCAGAGAGTCTCTCCTTATGCGCGCCGCTTGGTGGCAGAGTCCATCCACACCGCCAGCAGCAAAATGGCGCCTTTAACGATATATTGCCAGAAGGTGGCGACGTCCATCATGCTCATGCCGTTATCCAGGGCCGACATAATAAACGCCCCCATTACCGCCCCGGCGACGCTGCCGATGCCGCCCGCCAGGCTGGTGCCGCCGATGACGCAGGCGGCGATGGCGTCCAGTTCGGCGATATTGCCCGCCGAAGGCGACCCCGCGCCGAGCCGTGAGCTGAGGATTAGCCCGGCAATGGCGACCATCAGGCCGTTAATGGCAAACACCGCCAGCTTGGTACGCTCGACGTTAATCCCGGACAGACGGGCCGCCTCCAGGTTGCCGCCGATGGCGTAGATGCGGCGACCAAAGGCGGTGCGGGTGGCCATAAACAGGCCCGCCAGCAGCAGGGCGGCGAGGATCAGCACCGGGGTCGGTACGCCGCGATAGTCATTGAGCAGCCAGATTGCGCCCAGCACAATCACCGCGGTAATGGCCTGGCGGCCGACGGCAGCGGTGGAGGACGAGGTCGCCAGACCTAACGCCTGCCGGCGCATCCGCCCGCGCCACTGCCAGACGATAAACACCGCCATGCCGACAACGCCGATGCCGAAGCCGATGCCGTCTGGCAGGTAGCTTTGGCCGATCTGCGACATCGCCGGGCTGGTGGGCGAGACGGTGGTCCCGTTGGTGATGCCGATCAGAATGCCGCGAAACGCCAGCATCCCGGCGAGGGTGACGATAAACGAGGGCACCTTGCGATAGGCTACCCACCATCCGTTCCACGCGCCGAGCAGCAGGCCCATCACCAGCGTCACCAGAATGGTGAGCGGCAGCGGCCAGCCGAGCCAGACGTCAAAGATCGCCGCAGCGCCGCCCAGCAGCCCCATCATCGAGCCAACGGACAAGTCGATTTCTGCCGAAATAATCACAAACATCATGCCGACGGCGAGGATGCCGGTGATGGCCGTCTGCCGCAGCAGGTTGGAGATATTGCGTGCGCTAAGGTAGGCGCCATCGGTAACCCAGGTGAAAAACAGCATAATGACGACGATGGCGGCGATCATCACGAAGACCTGGAGATTCAGCCCCTTCAGCGCCGGCAGGGCCGCGGGGGCGGTTGGGGTGAGTTTGATTTCAGACGACGTGTTCTTCGACATGGCGTTCGCTCCTCAGCGCGGCTTCCATCACCTGTTCCTGGGTCAGATGTTGATTAACCAAATTGGCTTTTAGTCTGCCTTCGTGCATGACCAGCACCCGATCGCTGAGACCGAGCACCTCGGGCAGTTCGGATGAAATGACAATGACCGCGATGCCCTGCTGCACCAGCTGGTTAATCAGTTTATAAATTTCATACTTCGCCCCGATATCGATGCCACGGGTGGGTTCGTCGAGGATCAGAATGCGCGGATTGAGCAGCAGACAGCGCGCCAGAATCGCCTTTTGCTGGTTGCCGCCGCTCAGACGGCCAATCGCCAGCTCCGGCGAGGAGGTTTTAATTTTCAAACGCTGAATGGACTGCTGAATGCAGTGCTGCTCGGCGGCGTCGTCCAGGCTGCTCATTGCGCTGGTGAACTGGTTGAGCGCCGCGAGGGTAATGTTTTTGCCCACCGCCATCACCGGCACGATGCCGTCTTTTTTGCGGTCTTCCGGCACCATGGCGATGCCGTGGGCAATGGCCTGCTGGCAGTTAGAGATGCTCACCGGCTGGCCATCAATAAAGATCTCCCCTTGCCAGCGCCCCGGCCAGACGCCGAACAGGCACTGTACCGCCTCGGTACGTCCGGCGCCGACCAGCCCGGCGATGCCGAGGATTTCTCCGCGACGCAGGGAAAATGAGACGTCATTGACCCGTTTAATATGGCGGTTTACCGGGTGCCAGGCGGTTAAATGTTCAACCCGCAGGATCTCCTCGCCGTGGGCGTGCGGCTCGCTGGGATAGAGCGCGGTGAGCTCGCGGCCGACCATCATGGTGATGATATCGTCTTCGCTCATGCCGCTGGCATCGCGGGTGCCGATGTGCTGGCCGTCGCGGATCACGCAGATCGTATCGGAGATCGCTTTGACCTCATTGAGCTTATGCGAGATATAGATGCAGGCGATATCGTGGTTTTGCAGATCGCGAACGATCGCCAGCAGCGTCGCGGTTTCTTGTTCGGTTAAGGAGGCGGTCGGTTCGTCGAGGATCAGCAGGCGAACCTGTTTATTCAGCGCCTTGGCGATCTCCACCAACTGCTGCTGACCAAGGCCGAGGTCGCCGACGCGGGTATCGGGCGAAATGGGCAGATTGACCTGCGCCAACAGTTTCTGACAGCGCAGCGTCATGGTTTCATAATCCAGCAGACCATGGCGGGAGATCTCGGCGCCGAGGAAAATATTCTCCAGCACGGTGAGATGTTTCACCAGCGCCAGCTCCTGATGAATAATGGCGATGCCTTTGCGTTCGGTATCGCGAATATGGTTTGCCTGCAGCGTTTCGCCGGCAAAAATAATCTCGCCCTCATAGCTTCCGTGCGGATAGATACCGCACAGCACCTTCATCAGCGTCGATTTCCCCGACCCATTTTCACCGCATAACGAGACCACCTCGCCTGCGTTCAGGCGCAGGCTGACGTTATCCACGGCTTTAACAGCGCCGAAGGTTTTGGTGATGTTCTTCATTTCGAGTAGCCAGGTCATAATGACTCCGCAACAGTGATATCCGGCGGGATGAAAATGACGCCCCGCAGCGGGGCGTCAGCCATTACAGTTCACTCTTTTTATGGAAACCGTCTTTAATCACCGTGGCGTCGATATTCTCTTTATTTACCTCAATTGGCGTTAACAGGCGCGAAGGGACGTCTTTTAAGCCGTTATTCAGCGTGGTATCGGCCTTCGGCTGCTTATCGTTACCCAGCTCAACGGCGATTTCAGCGGCGTTGGTGGCCAGGGTGGTAATCGGTTTATAGACGGTCATCGTCTGGGTACCGGAAATAATGCGCTTCACGCCCGCCAGGTCAGCATCCTGACCGGAGATCGCCACTTTGCCGGCCAGCCCCTGGGCGGTTAAGGCCTGGATGGCGCCGCCGGCGGTGGCGTCATTGGAGGCGACCACGGCATCGATCTTGTTATTATTCGCCGTTAGCGCGTTTTCCATTATTTTCAGCGCGTTCTCCGGCAGCCAGCCGTCAACCCACTGATCGCCGACAATCTTAATTTTGCCATCATCGACATACGGCTTGAGAACCTTCATCTGTCCGGCGCGGAACAGTTTAGCGTTATTATCCACCGGCGAACCGCCCATCAGGAAATAATTACCCTGCGGCACTTTGTCGACCAGACTTTGCGCCTGCATTTCACCAACTTTTTCATTATCGAAAGATATATAGAAATCAATGTCGGCATTATTAATCATACGGTCATAGGCCAGGACTTTAATACCTTCCTGCTTGGCTTCTTTAATAACGTTACTGAGTACCTGTCCGTTATAAGGAATAATGACTAACACATCGACGCCGCGGTTGATCATGTTTTCAATTTGCGACATCTGCGTTTCTTCATTGCCATTAGCGGACTGGACAAAAACTTTGGCGCCTAAGGATTCCGCTTTATTGACGAAAATATCACGGTCTTTCTGCCAGCGCTCCAGACGCAGATCGTCGATGGCCATGCCAATCTTCACTTCTTTCGCCATCCCCGCCATGCTGGCGAGCAGGAGGGAGCTGGCGCAAAGCGTAAGGCAAAGGTTCTTTATCTTCATAATAACGATACCTTTTTTGTAAGGGTAGGTAAGACGAACGGAAAATAATGTTTGATACATGAGGTTGCGGATACGTTACAGATTCTTAACGCGGAAAGCAGGGCTGGCAATTACCGGTTCTTATTTTGCCGTTATGAAATTTCGTTTAATGTGCAAATTATGACGGCGATCGTATTTTATTCATGCACGCTCTTATTATTGCACTGGACTGTCTCTGACAGAGCGGCGCAACGGCGACTGGATATTATTTTTGCGAGCTGGCGCACGTTTGTGGATTCTCTCAATGGCGGTGTGAAATAACGTAATTGAGGAAAATGAAAGCGAAATTCTATATTGGCTTAAACCCGTCATACTTCAAGTTGTAGGTGGGTTGGTGACATTCGTTGCTCCGCCCCCGGTTACCGGGGACTCGCGCTCCTGCCGCCTTCCTGCAACTCGAATTATTTAGGGTATCTGATTGGTTATTCGCCGCATCTCTGAATATGGAGTTCTCTATGCAGACCTATTTCGATCAACTCGATCGCGTTCGTTACGAAGGCCCGAAATCCACTAACCCGCTGGCTTTCCGTCATTACAACCCGGATGAACTGGTGCTGGGCAAACGGATGGAAGATCATCTGCGTTTTGCGGCCTGTTACTGGCACACCTTCTGCTGGAATGGCGCCGATATGTTTGGCGTGGGCTCCTTTGATCGTCCCTGGCAGCAGCCTGGCGACGCCCTGGAGATGGCCAAACGCAAAGCCGATGTGGCGTTCGAATTCTTCCATAAACTCAACGTGCCTTACTACTGCTTCCACGACGTTGACGTCTCGCCGGAAGGCGCTTCGCTCAAGGAGTACAGCAATAACTTCGCCCGGATGGTCGAGGTGCTGGCTGAGAAACAGCAGCAGAGCGGCGTGAAGCTTCTGTGGGGGACCGCAAACTGCTTTACCAACCCGCGCTACGGCGCCGGCGCGGCCACCAACCCGGATCCGGAAGTATTTAGCTGGGCGGCCACCCAGGTGGTCACCGCCATGAATGCCACCCATCAACTGGGCGGTGAAAACTATGTGCTGTGGGGCGGTCGCGAGGGCTATGAAACCCTGCTGAATACCGACCTGCGCCAGGAGCGTGAGCAGATTGGCCGCTTTATGCAGCTGGTGGTGGAGCATAAGCATAAAATCGGCTTTAAAGGCACGCTGCTGATTGAGCCCAAACCGCAGGAGCCGACCAAGCATCAGTATGACTATGATGCCTCTACCGTTTACGGCTTCCTCAAACAGTTTGGTCTGGAAAAAGAGATTAAACTGAATATTGAAGCTAACCATGCCACGCTCGCCGGCCATTCGTTCCATCATGAAATTGCGACGGCCATTGCGCTGGGGCTGTTCGGCTCCGTTGACGCCAACCGCGGCGATCCGCAGCTGGGCTGGGATACCGACCAGTTCCCGAACAGCGTCGAAGAGAACGCGCTGGTGATGTATGAAATCCTCAAAGCGGGCGGCTTCACCACCGGCGGGCTCAACTTTGATGCGAAGGTGCGCCGGCAGAGCACCGACAAATACGATCTGTTCTATGGTCATATTGGCGCGATGGATACCATGGCGCTGTCGCTGAAGGTCGCGGCGCGGATGATCGAGGACGGCGAACTGGATAAGCGCGTGGCCAGACGCTACGCTGGCTGGAACGGTGAGCTGGGGCAGCAGATCCTTAACGGGCAGATGACCCTCAGCGATATTGCCCAGTATGCCGCTCAGCATCAGCTGGCGCCGCAGCATCGCAGCGGCCAGCAGGAACAACTGGAAAATCTGGTCAACCATTATCTGTTTGACAAGTAATCATGCGGCGGCGCCCGGCGTGACCGGCGCCGCAACCAGGATGCTCTGTTCGCGCCACGCTCAGCCGTGGCGCGCGTTTAAGGAGAGGGAGTATGTATATCGGCATCGATCTGGGGACGTCGGGCGTCAAAGCCATCCTGCTCAATGAGCAGGGTGAGGTAGTGGCATCGCATACCGAAAAACTCACCGTCTCGCGTCCGCATCCGCTGTGGTCGGAGCAAGATCCCGAACAGTGGTGGCTGGCGACGGACACGGCGATGAAAGCCCTGGGCGCGCAGCATAGCCTGCGCGACGTGAAGGCGCTGGGCATTGCCGGACAGATGCACGGCGCCACCCTACTGGATAAATCGTTACAGGTGTTGCGTCCGGCCATTTTATGGAATGACGGCCGCTGCGCCGAAGAGTGCCAGCTGCTGGAAGACAAAGTCAGCGCTTCCCGGCAGATCACCGGCAACCTGATGATGCCGGGCTTTACGGCGCCGAAGCTCTTATGGGTACAGCGCAACGAGGCGGCGGTGTTCAGCCAGGTCGATAAAGTGCTGCTGCCCAAGGATTATCTGCGCCTGCGCATGACCGGCGAGCTCGCCAGCGATATGTCTGACGCCGCCGGCACGATGTGGCTGGACGTCGCCCGGCGCGACTGGAGCGACGAGATGCTCGCCGCCTGCGATCTCAGTCGGGATGCGATGCCGGCGCTGTTCGAAGGCAGCGACGTCACCGGGCAACTGCGACCTGAGGTGGCGCAGGCGTGGAATATGCCGCCGGCGCTGGTGGTGGGCGGCGGGGGCGACAACGCCGCGGGCGCGGTCGGGGTCGGCATGGCCGATGCCGGTCAGGCGATGCTGTCGCTGGGTACGTCAGGCGTCTACTTCGCCGTCAGTGAAGGGGTCCTTAGCAAACCCGAAAGCGCGGTGCACAGCTTCTGCCATGCCCTGCCGGGCCGCTGGCATTTGATGTCGGTGATGCTCAGCGCGGCCTCCTGTCTGGACTGGGCGGCAAAATTAACCGGTCTCGCCAGCGTGCCGGCGCTGATCGCGGCGGCGCAGACGGCGGATGAAAGCGCCGGTCCGGTGTGGTTCCTGCCCTATCTGTCTGGCGAACGCACGCCGCACAACAACCCGCAGGCTAAGGGCGTCTTTTTTGGCCTGACGCATCAGCATGGGCCGGCAGAGCTGGCGCGGGCGGTGCTGGAAGGGGTGGGCTATGCGCTGGCGGATGGTATGGACGTGGTGCACGCCTGCGGCATCAAGCCGCAGAGCATCACGCTTATCGGCGGCGGGGCGCGCAGCGCTTACTGGCGGCAAATGCTGGCGGATATCAGCGGCCTGCAGCTCGATTACCGTACCGGGGGCGATGTCGGCCCGGCGCTGGGGGCGGCCAGGCTGGCGCAGCTGGCGGTTCACGACGAGGCAGACCGCCCCGGGCTGCTGAAGCCGCTGCCGCTTGAACAAGCCCATCGCCCGGACGATCGCCGTGTGGCCCACTATGCGCCGCAGCGGGAAACCTTCCGCCAGATTTATCAGCAACTGAAACCGCTGATGTCTTAGCCTCAGTCCGTCCGGCAGCGCCGGGCGGATTCCCTTCCTGAATGTCCCGGCTACATCCATCCATAAATGCGTATTTATTTATTCCGAAATCTCCGCTTTGTCGTACGTAATCTGAGGCATCGCCGAAGGAGTCGGTCATAATCAGCCCCTGTCGACCAGGGAGGTGAGATGATCACAAAACGCAATATTGCCAGGGGGATGATGGCGACAGGATCGCTGGTTTATCTGCTCGGTATCTGGCGGACCTGCCCGCTGTTCAGCGGCAAAGGGTATTTTCTCGGCGTGCTGGTGATGGGGATGTTTGCTGTTCTCGCCCATCAGCGCGCCAGTCAGTGGCAGGAACAGGACGACGGTTTTATTGCCTTATGCCGGCTGGTGCTGCTGCTATCGGTCGGCCTGCTGCTGGTCGGCGCCTGGTATGTACCGGCAGACTGGCATGAAAAAGCCGTCTATATCGCGGCATGGTTTGTCTGCTTATATGGCGCATCGGCAACCCCCGAACGGACCCGCATCGCCCGCGCGATGCAAAAAACGGAATAAGCGCCGCCCCGAGGCGCGTAAAAGGTAAAAAGTGATGGAAAACAAGCACGCGACGTATTCTCCTGCGTTTCATTTGATCTCCTGGATTGCCCTGATCGGCGGCATCGTCACCTATCTGGTGGGGCTGTGGAATGCCGATATGCAGTTGAATGAGAAAGGCTATTATTTTGCCGTCCTGGTACTGGGGCTGTTTGCCGCGGCATCTTATCAAAAGACGGTGCGCGATAAGTATGAAGCCATTCCGACCACCGCGCTGTACTACACCACCTGTCTGGTGGTCTTCGTTATCGCTGTAGGTCTGCTGGTTATCGGACTGTGGAATGCCACTCTGCTGCTCAGCGAGAAAGGGTTCTATGGGCTGGCGTATTTTTTGAGCCTGTTTGGCGCTGTTGCGGTACAGAAAAACGTGCGTGATGTCTGGGACCCGACGCGCTTACGGGAACCTCTCAGCGTGACGGAAGAGGGGCCTGAGACGTAAGTCGGGCCCCTCCGGGCGGCGGACCGTTAGCTGACCAGCCGGCGGCTATCAATCCGCTGCACCAGGCCTGACAGCAGCAGGCTGCCGAGCAGGGCGGCGCTAAATATCCACACAATATCCAGCAGCGGCCAGCGGGATAGCTCCAGATGGCTGGCGCGCAGCGCATGCACTATCAGGGCATGAAAGCCGTAGATCCCCAGCGAATGTCGCGCAATGCAGGCGATACCGGGCAGGGGACGCGCGTTAAGCCAGTTTTTGGCCAGCGTCAGCAGGGTGACCGCGCAAACAAACACCGCCGGTCCGCAGTAGAGATACCAGGTGTCGCCGAAGTCTCCGCGCCAGCGCAGCTCATGCAGCGTGCCGCGGGAAATGACCCACACGGCGGCGATGAACAGCGCGGCGCAGAGCGGTGTTAGCCATTTTTTATCGGTGTCCAGGGTGCCAATGGCTCTGCCCAGCACGCCGTAGAGCACGTAGTAGAAGGTGTCGCCGTTGATATAGAGGTTGACTGGCAGCCACTCAATCCCGGCGGCTTTAACGCTGACCATATTGGGGTTGGCCAGAATGCCGAGGATCGCCATCAGCGCCAGCAGCATTGTGCTACTGGTGGACTTAACCTGAATCAGCGGCGAGAGCAGGTAGATGACGGTGATAGCAAAGAAAAACCACAGGTGGTAGAAGACGGGCTTCTGCAGCAAATTCTTTAACGACAGCTCGACGTTGATATGGGTAAACAGCGTGATATACAGCAGAGATAGTGCGCTATAGAACGCAATGCACAGGCCAATCCGCCAGAAATGGCGCGGCTGGGCGCTGCGTTCCCCAAAAAAGAGGTAGCCCGAGATCATAAAAAACAGCGGCACGCTGACGCGGGAGGCGGAATTGAGCAGATTGGCGATATCCCATTGCAGCAGGGTAATCGCATGGGGGTGAGTGATATACCAGCTGGTGCTGTGGATCATCACCACCATCATGCAGGCGATGCCGCGCAGGTTGGTGATCCAGTGTATCTTTTCTTGCATCAGTCCCTCAATGTCTGCTGGCGAAATAAGATATGACCTGCCCGGTTTCCCGGTGTCGCAATAGATTAGTCTGAGTTTTCGGTCACAGACTTGTCGCAGTTTCATGATATTCGCAAAATACCTGTAATACTGAATCTTTAGGATAACAACTTGCTAACAAGGCGGTGGAGGAGAACGTGGTGAAAGGTGTTGTTTCCGTCATGCTGGTGCTGCTCCTCGCGGGCTGCAGCGAGACCGTCTCCCCGCCGACGCAAAAAGCGCAGCGCGCTCGTATTACGCCGCAAACCACGCTCAATATGGCGCAGCTTTGCAAGGATCAGGCGGCTATCCGCTATAACACGCAAACGCAGCTCGTTGACGTGAACCACTTTGAACAATTCCAGGCGAGCTATGAGCTTTCTGGCCGTACCGGCAAGAATGAGCGTTTCATCTTTTCCTTTGACCCGGACGGCCAGTTTATGCATCTTTCGATGCGCTGAATCGACCCCGCCTGGCGTAAATTTCGTCCGTTTTCCTGAAACAACGCCGTTTCGTACTGTATATCTCGCAGCCAGCGGGTATACTGACTCCTTCCTTTAAATCCACACGTATCCAGCACGAAATCATATGCAAAAGTTTGATACCAGGACCTTCCAGGGCCTGATCCTGACCTTACAGGATTACTGGGCTCGTCAGGGCTGCACCATTGTTCAACCACTGGACATGGAAGTCGGCGCCGGCACCTCTCACCCGATGACCTGCCTGCGCGCGTTAGGGCCGGAGCCAATGGCGACCGCCTACGTGCAGCCTTCCCGTCGTCCAACCGATGGCCGCTATGGCGAAAACCCGAACCGTTTACAGCACTACTATCAGTTCCAGGTGGTGATTAAACCCTCGCCGGACAACATTCAGGAGCTGTACCTCGGATCGCTGAAAGAGCTGGGTATGGACCCGACCATTCACGATATTCGTTTTGTCGAAGACAACTGGGAAAACCCGACGCTGGGCGCCTGGGGTCTGGGCTGGGAAGTGTGGCTCAACGGCATGGAAGTGACGCAGTTCACCTACTTCCAGCAGGTCGGCGGCCTCGAGTGTAAGCCGGTGACCGGCGAGATCACCTACGGTCTGGAGCGTCTGGCGATGTACATCCAGGGTGTGGACAGCGTCTATGACCTGGTCTGGAGCGATGGCCCGCTGGGGAAAACCACCTACGGCGACGTGTTCCACCAGAACGAAGTGGAGCAGTCCACCTATAACTTCGAATATGCCGACGTCGACTTCCTGTTCACCTGCTTCGAACAGTATGAGAAAGAGGCCCAGCAGCTGCTGGCGCTGGAGACCCCGCTGCCGCTGCCGGCCTACGAGCGTATTCTGAAAGCGGCTCACAGCTTCAACCTGCTGGATGCGCGTAAAGCCATCTCCGTCACCGAGCGTCAGCGCTATATCCTGCGCATTCGCACCCTGACTAAAGCAGTGGCGGAAGCGTACTACGCTTCCCGTGAAGCGCTCGGCTTCCCGATGTGCAACAAGAATAAATAAGAGGCGGCCATGTCTGAGAATACTTTTCTGGTGGAAATCGGCACTGAAGAGCTGCCACCAAAAGCGCTGCGCAGCCTGGCGGAATCTTTTGCTGCGAATGTGACCGCGGAGCTGGATAACGCTGGCCTTGCGCACGGTAAAGTGGAATGGTTTGCCGCCCCGCGTCGTCTGGCGCTGAAGGTGGCCAACCTGGCGGCGGCGCAAGCCGATCGCGAAGTGGAAAAACGCGGCCCGGCTATTGCCCAGGCGTTCGATGCCGAAGGCAAGCCAAGCAAAGCGGCCGAAGGCTGGGCGCGCGGCTGCGGTATCACCGTCGATCAGGCCGAACGTCTGACCACGGACAAAGGCGAGTGGTTGCTGTATCGCGCCCATGTGAAGGGTGAAAGCACCGAAGCGCTGCTGCCGAACATGATTGCCAGCTCGCTGGCGAAGCTACCGATCCCGAAACTGATGCGCTGGGGCGCGTCTGACGTCCACTTCGTGCGTCCGGTACACACGGTGACTTTGCTGCTGGGTGACAAAGTGATCCCGGCCACTATCCTCGGTATTCCGTCCGATCGCGTGATTCGCGGGCATCGCTTTATGGGCGAGCCGGAGTTCACCATCAACCATGCCGACCAGTACCCGCAGATCCTGCTGGAGCGCGGTAAAGTCATCGCCGATTACGAACAGCGTAAAGCCAAAATCAAAGCTGATGCGCAAGAGGCGGCGCGTAAGATTGGCGGTCAAGCCGATCTGAGCGAAAGCCTGCTGGAAGAGGTCACCTCGCTGGTGGAATGGCCGGTGGTGCTGACGGCGAAGTTCGAAGAAAAATTCCTCGCGGTGCCGTCTGAAGCGCTGGTTTACACCATGAAGGGCGACCAGAAGTACTTCCCGGTCTACGACAACGCCGGCAAACTGCTGCCGAACTTTATCTTCGTGGCCAACATCGAGTCCAAAGATCCGCAGCAGATCATCTCCGGTAACGAGAAGGTGGTCCGTCCGCGTCTGGCCGATGCCGAGTTCTTCTTCAATACCGACCGTAAAAAACGTCTGGAAGATAACCTGCCGCGTCTGGAAACCGTGCTGTTCCAACAGCAACTTGGGACTCTGCGCGACAAGACCGATCGCATCCAGGCGCTGGCGGGTTGGATTGCCGAACAGATTGGCGCTGACGTGAACCACGCAACCCGCGCGGGCCTGCTGTCCAAGTGCGACCTGATGACCAACATGGTCTTCGAGTTCACCGACACCCAGGGCGTGATGGGGATGCACTACGCGCGCCATGACGGCGAAGCGGAAGACGTGGCCGTGGCGCTGAACGAGCAGTATCAGCCGCGATTTGCTGGCGACGCGCTGCCGTCTAATCCGGTGGCCTGCGCGGTAGCGATTGCCGATAAGATGGACACCCTGGCGGGTATCTTTGGTATCGGTCAGCATCCGAAAGGCGATAAAGACCCGTTTGCGCTGCGTCGCGCCGCGCTGGGCGTGCTGCGTATCATCGTTGAGAAGAACCTGGATCTCGATCTGCAGACGCTGACCGAAGAAGCGGTTCGTCTGTACGGTGAGAAGCTGACCAACGCCAACGTGGTTGATGATGTGATCGACTTTATGCTGGGCCGCTTCCGTGCCTGGTATCAGGACGAAGGCTACGGCGTCGACACGATCCAGGCGGTACTGGCGCGTCGTCCAACCCGCCCGGCGGATTTCGATGCGCGTATGAAGGCGGTATCGCACTTCCGTACTCTGGAAGAGTCCTCCGCGTTGGCGGCGGCAAACAAACGTGTCTCCAACATCCTCGCGAAATCCGATGAGACGCTGAACGACATCGTTCACGCTTCGGTGCTGAAAGAAGCGGCGGAAATTAAGCTGGCGGGTAATCTGGTGGTGCTGCGCGACAAGCTGCAGCCGTATTTCGCCGCAGGCCGTTATCAGGATGCGCTGATTGAGCTGGCCGCGCTGCGCGAGCCGGTGGATGAGTTCTTCGAGAACGTGATGGTTAACGCTGAAGACAAAGATGTTCGCATCAATCGTCTGACGCTGCTGTCCAAACTGCGTGAACTGTTCCTGCAGGTGGCGGATATTTCTCTGCTGCAGTAAGCGTATCGGTAATAATAAAGACCTGCCTCAGGGCAGGTTTTTTTATACGTGAAATATAAATAGGTGAACCGTTAATAATTCTGCCATTGATATCTTCATTATTTGCATTCATCGATGAGAAATGTTTTAGGAATATATAAACATAATTCCGAGAGGTATTTACGCTAGAATGGCGGCGGGTGCTTGAGACTGTGGGTCTCAGGTATTCAGCGGGAGACAGACAGAGAAAAGCCCCACCTGATAGTAATCAAAGTGAGGCTCCCCTATGCATGAACACCATAAGAGTAGCCTCTTACTTGTTGAAAATCAACACTGTGTATGGGTCCACCACATATTGCAATTTTTACTCTCACGTAAAATATAGTCCACT